>OIXX01000015.1_pt1 | contig 128814 bp, 140 predicted proteins | sample 1588161 | NCBI WGS metagenome assembly OIXX01 (sample SAMN03283274) | human gut metagenome | biome: human-associated habitat; material: feces | host: Homo sapiens | place: Peru | collected 2012 | reverse complement strand
ACGAGGTGGCCCGTCGCGAGCGGGAATACGCTGCAAGCACGGGTGCGAAGTAGGGCATGCGGCCCTGCGACGCGGCGAGGCGGCTGAACGTCTCGAGCGGAGGCCTCGTCGCCGGGGAACGGGAGGCCGAAGGCTTTCCGAGAGAACGAGAGGCTGTTTTACGACGCCATCGCCGACAGGAGGCATAGACTAGCTACAGTCAGTAGTTAGTCCAAGCCAGCTGCCGCGAACCCAATCGACAAGATTTTCCCAGGAGCTCCACAACCCGTACCAAAGACGACAGGTTTCAGCTGAGCCACCTCTCCCAGCTCCACATACCAATAAGAAGCCCCGTTTGTGTCCATCCGGAGCCCATCAAGTGTTGGCGCGCTCGCCGCAAGCAGCCGTTGCCTATCTTGTGTACGATTGAGACCTGTTAGCATGTGGGCATCCTGCCCCATCCACGCCGGCGAACCGGCGAGCGCAAGGGAAAGGCCAAGTCATGAAGTACGATTTCACCTCCAAGCTGGAGCGTGTCGGTTTCGATGCCGAGGCCGTGGAGAGCGTGGGCAAGCGGCCAGGCCTCGCCCCCGAGGCCCCAAAGCCCGGGTTCGACATCATCCCCATGTGGGTTGCCGACATGAACTTCCCCTGCATGCCCACCATCCAGCAGGCACTGATTCAGCGCGTGGAGCATCCAGCATTCGGATACTTCAAGCGCGCGAGGAGTACTTCGCCAAGATTATCGAGTGGCAGCACCGCCACAACGGTGTGGAGCAGCTGGAACCGCGCCATATCGGCTACGAGAACGGCGTGCTCGGCGGGCTGGTCTCCACGCTGCAGAGTTTCTGCGCACCGGGCGACAAGGTGCTGGTGCACAGCCCCACCTACATCGGGTTTACCAACAGCGTGATCAACGCAGGGTTCCGGCTGGTGCATTCGCCGCTCAAGATCGAGGACGGCGTGTGGCGCATGGACTTCGACGACATGGAGCGCAAGCTGTCTGAACAGCATATCCACGCGGCCATTTTCTGCTCACCGCACAACCCCAGTGGTCGCGTCTGGGAGCGCTGGGAGATCGAGCGCGCCATGGAGCTGTTCCAACGCTACGACTGCGTGGTCATCTCCGACGAGATCTGGAGCGACCTCATTCGTCCCGGCTACAAGCACGTGCCAACGCAGAGCGTGAGCGAGGACGCGCGAAATCGCACGGTCGCTCTTTACGCGCCGAGCAAGACCTTCAATCTGGCGGGTCTGGTGAGCGCGTACCATATTATCTACAACGACTACCTGCGCGATCGCGTGCGGGCGTCGGCGTCCAAGTGCCAATACAACGAGATGAACGTGCTTTCCATGCACGCGCTGTTGGGTGCCTACGAACCGGAAGGTTACGAGTGGGTAGACGAGCTCAACCAGGTGATTGCCGGCAACGTGGACTTTGCGCGGGCGTATATGGCGGAGCACTTCGAGGGTGTGACATCCTGCCTGCCGCAGGGGACGTACATGCTGTTCGTGGACTGCAGTGGCTGGTGCCAGGCACATGGTAAGACTATCGACGACGTGGAACATGCGGCCTGGAATGTGGGCGTTGCCGTGCAGGACGGCCGCATGTTCCACGGCCCGTGCCACATGCGCATGAACCTGGCGCTGCCGCTCTCCCGCGTGCAGGAGGCCTTCGAGCGTCTGGATCGCTTCGTGTTCAACGCGTAGGGGGCGCGGATTGGGCTCAGTAGGGCGCTGCGAACCAAGCTGAGCCGATAGTGTACGGGTTTTGACCGTCGCGTCGGAAAACTAGTCGATACGTTACGGGTTTTTGGGGTGCGGCTGAGTAGCCCGCTTCAGGGCGGTTCTCTGACCTGCGGGTTCTCGAATGAGGCACCTAGCTCTCTCGCAAAGACACCCAAAAACCCGTACAGTATCAGCCTAGTTTTTCTGGCAGACGCAGAAACCCGTACCGTAGCGAGCTGGTTTGTCCTGCAGGTCGTGCCGCACCCTACTCTGGCCACATCTGCGAGGAAAAGCTATTTGATTGCAGCGGCAATCCCACGCTAGATCTCGTCAAGCGGGAACATGGGGCGCAGAATGCGTTTGAAACGAATCAGCTTAGTGTTCTGCGGCGTAGCACCGTCCGTGAGGGACATGACGGAACAGGCACTTACAGCTTTTAGCTCTGGGTGAATATAGCCCTGCTTCACCACGACGACACTCATATTCCGCCAATCGACACCACAGGCATCAAGCTGATGCTTCTCTACAAAAGAATGATTGTTGTCAGTAATAGCGATATACATGGATAGACCGTCGACCGACACCGTGACAAGCGGGCCGTAGTCGCCGTGCTCCCCATACATGTTCGTACCCTCTTGGCGACCATGTGCTACGACGGTTATATCCAGCGACACCGGCTCGGAGCATGCGTCCAATCCCATACCAAGTGTGATGCGTTGGGCCTGACCAACCGGCACGTCTTCAAGCTCGTGGCAGGTCTTTGCATCGTGGATGGCCGCGAAGAGAACGCTCTTCCCTGTCAGTTTTTCAGCTCCAAGTGCAAGCACCTGGCGTAATACGGTGGTGTTGGCACCCATGGCCCCAGAAGTTACGTTGTCCCCGGAGTCCGCTATGAACGCTGGGTTATTCGTGCAGGCAAGAGCCATGGCAAGCGCTTCATCTGGGTTGGCAGTGGTTCCCGTGTAGTGGAATTCGTGTCGTCGCTCCCATACAAAGGCAGCAAGCTCGTCAGCCTTTTGTTCGGCATAGGACTGGTCGGCACGACTATGCGGTATCACGACAATCCCGCAGCCCGCTTCTGGGCAATCGTGGCGCAGATAGCCTACATGCCAGGAGGCGGAGAGGATACGGGGGTCCTCTTCCATCTTGTTCATAAAGGCGTTAAAGCTCCGAACCGGCTCGTCCTGGGAGACGCTTTGCTCGCCGCCCAGAATAAGAGAGAGCTTACGATAGACGGGAATGGGGCGGCGGGCCTCGTCAATCAGGTTGATAAGCTCGCGACAGGTTCGTTGGACAGATTCGGCGATGTCGGTATGTGGCGCTTCTCGGTAGCTACGGATGAACGTGCAGTTTTCAACATATTCTCGGGTCAGGTTTCCGTGCGGATCACAGCAAACAGCGATGGGGAGATAGGGACCTACGAGTTCGCGGACGCGTCGAAGGATGCAGTACTCACCGGATCCGATGTCCTTAACGAAGCTTGCACCGTGCAAGCACAGGTAGATGCCATCCAGGTCGGAGAGATTGGCGCAAATGCCGTCGATAATGGTCGAAGCAATATGTTCGAATGCGTGTCGCCGCATAACGCCCGAGCAACCAGCGTCAGCGCAGATGGTAGGTATCACTTCGATATCTGCGCGATCAAACACGTTGCCGAGCTGCATGTGCGCAAGCGATTCCGTGCCGTATGAGAGAGCGGTGTATTGTAAGTCACACATCATCGGGACGTGCTCATTTGATTCCAAAGTAAACTTGCCGACGAGAATCTTCATGGCGCAGCCTTCCTGCCAAATGCCGGTACATCCCCGTTGCCTAAAGTTCACCCTATCACAAATAATTACATGATATTGTTAAAACCATCATTGAGATTGACATGTTGGTTTCGTTGCTGATGCGTTTAGACGTTAAAATATGCATGATGCCGGTAGACCGCTAGGAGATGCAGGCCTTCCTATGACCATTTCAGATTCTCAGTTTTCGAACAATCCCACGACGCTAAAAATCGTCGAGCGTCGACGCATCATTCTCGAGGTTTTGCAGCAGGAGGGAAGCGCTGACATCAACGAGCTGTCGGAGCGCTTGCATGTTTCAAGCATGACCGTCCGGCGCGATCTTAAAGAGCTGGCCGGAACAGGCTCGATTTCAATCCGCCAGGGAACCGCCGTACTCAACGATGGCGCGCTGCGTGAGTACAACATGCTGGTAAAACACGATATCAATATTGAAGAGAAGCGAAGGATCGCACAGAAGTGTTTTGAGTATGTCTCGAATGGCGACTCCATCTTTCTTGATGCAGGCACGACGGTAAAGGAGCTTGCTGAACTCATCTGTCGATGCAACGAAAGCGTGAACATTCTCACGCATTCGTTGCTGGCAGCCAATGCGCTTCGAGGTATCAAAAATTCGCGCCTCATCATGTGTCCTGGTGAATACCGCGATATGTCTATGGCATTCCTTGGCGCTCTTGCTGATGACTTCATCCAACGCTTTCAAATCGATGTGCTGTTTCTTTCTACAGAGGGCGTGAGTATCTCCGATGGGCTATCTGTAGTGGATGTTGCCGATGGGCACGCGAAGCGCATCATGATTGAGCATGCCAAGAAGGTTGTTCTTATGGCAGATAGCTCTAAGTTTGGAAAATCCTTCTTTTATAAGATAGCGCCGGTCTCCTCAATCGATGTCATAGTGACTGATACAAATTTAGATGACTCGCAATACGAAGAATACCAGCTGGCAGGGGTAGAGGTTGTTCGGGTTTAGCTCAAGCTCTTCTGTACTAAAAAAATGGGATGTTACATAATTCTGAGAATCTGTAACAAGTTTGCAATCGAAATTACCTCGATTGCAAACTTGTTATATCGCAGATAAATAGCTTGTATTAGGACATCATAACCCCCTTTAGTCGACTTTCTCATAATATCTCTTGACGTAACAGTAATTATCAACATAATGATACTATCATGTTAAAAGCTGTTGATTACTAACAGGACAAACAGCGAAGCATGAGAAGCATTCGACCTTCGTGGGGCGCAGCGCCCGAGCAACGGAGTACGTGAAGGGCGAATCGACTGGTCGGTACTGGCCCCGGGAGACAGCTTGGGGTGGGGAAAGGAGGCCCGACATCCGATCGCGGGGCGTTTCGCCCCAATTCACGTTTCTTCGTCTGGAGAAGGGAAGAAAAATGGGCAAATATACCGAGATGTCAAAACAGGTACTTGAGAAGGTCGGTGGCCTGGATAACATCACTAACGTCGAGCGGTGCGCCACGCGGTTGCGTATCCACTATGTAAAGAAGTCCAAGGTGGATGTCGAAGGGCTCAAAGGCATTGAGCATGTGGTGGGCGTGGTCGACAAAACGGGTCAGGTCCAGGTTGTTATCGGGCCTGAGGTTAACGATGCGTATCAAGAGTTTCTTGCGGTATCTGGCTTCTCGGGGGCAAAGGACGTCGTTATCGAGGATGAGGAGCCTGAAGAGAAGAACTTCATGTACTACCTCACCAAGTTCGGTAACACGTGCGCCTCGGTGTTCATGCCTATCGTTCCCGCACTCATTACTGGTGGACTTATTCTTGCCATCAAGAATCTGTTGGTCAACTACTGTGGCCTTGAAGTAGATTCCGGCACGGCAAAGGTGTGCCTCGCCATTTTCTCTGCCGGATTCTCGATGCTGCCAGTGTGGATTGGTTGGACGCTTGCGAACCGCCTGAAGATGGAGCCCATTATGGGCGCTTTCCTGGGTGCGGTACTGGTGAGCAGCTCAATTAGCGGTGTTGAGGGCCTTGACTTCCTCGGCATCTCAATCCCAACAGTTGATTACAACTCGAGCATCATTCCCGTGGTTCTGGGCGTCATCTTCATGTATTGGGTAGACAAGGCGCTCAAGAAGATAATTCCCGAGGTGCTCCGTTATTTCTTGAAGCCCCTACTGACCATGATCATCGTAGTGCCTGTTACCCTGATCGTTCTTGGCCCCATCGGTACCGAGCTCTCCGGTGCAGTCGGAACAGCACTGACTGGTTTCTTCGAAGCGTCATACATCGTTGCTCTTCCCATCTGTTCTGCCCTCTATCCCTACATGGTCATGCTCGGTCTCGATAAGGCATTGTCGCCCATTGGTGTGGAAAGCATCGCAACCATCGGTTACGACCTGGTTTATCTGCCCATGGGCTTCATCTCCAACCTGGCAGTCGGTGGTACGGCACTCGCGGTTGCTGTGGCCCAGCGCGACAAGGGCAAACGTGGCATGATCGCATCCTTTGGCGTTACAGCTCTTTGCGGTGTTACCGAGCCAGCTTTCTACGGGTCCCTTATCATGCGTCCGCGCGTTCTGGCTGGTACTGCAACTGGTGCTGTGGTCGGCGGTGTCATCGCGGCTGCACTTGGCTTCAAGAACTACGTGGCTGGTGGTTGTCCGGGATTCCTTTCCATTCTTTATTTCCTTCCGCCTGATGGGTCTATGGGCAACATCATCGTTGCCTTGATTTCAGGCGTGATTACCGTGGTGATCTCCTTCATCGCCGCCACGATCATTCTAAAGAAGACCGGCGTTGCCGAGACCAAGTAGCCCCCGCTCCGCGGACCTCTTGGGGATTTCCCGAGAGGTGCCGCTGGGGACGGCTTGGCCAACCGTTGCTCGCCGAGCCGTTCCTAGCGGCGCCAAGCGCCGCGCTCGTTGGCTATAGAAGACAGTTGAGAGGATGCGTGCATGGATAAGAAGGATTTTCTCTGGGGTGGCGCAACTGCCGCGTACCAGTGCGAGGGCGCCTGGAACGAGGACGGCAAGGGCCTGGGAGAATGGGACGTGTTCTCACACGAGAGCCCGCTGAACATTAACGGCGCAACGGGCGATGTGGCGTGTGATTTCTATCATCGATACGAGGAGGACCTGGATCTTGCGGCCGCGGCGGGGCAGAATGCGTTTCGATTCTCCATTGCGTGGTCGCGCATCATTCCGGAGGGGACAGGAGCAGTCAATCAGCGCGGCATAGATTATTATAACCGTGTAATTGACGCCTGTCTCAAGCGTGGGTTGGAGCCCAACGTCACGCTGTTTCATTACGATTTGCCTGAGGCGCTTGCCCTCAAGGATGGTTTTGCGAATCGTGCGACCATAGACGCTTTCGTGGACTATGCCGAGGTTTGCTTTCGCGCTTTCGGGGACCGCGTCAAGCTCTGGGCGACCATCAACGAGCCACGCTACTACTCCTATTGCAGCAACATGGTGGGCAACTACCCTCCAAATCACAAGCTGGACTTTGATCGATATTTCAAGGTGCAGTACAACGAGGCGGTTGCCAGTTCTCGGGCCATCGCGCGATACCGCGTATTGGGCTTGGACGGGAAGATTGGCATCGTCATTGATAACTGCAATGTAGAAATTGCGCCTGGCACCCGAGAGCCGCAGGCCATACAACTCAAGGCTGATTTGTTCTACGATCGCCTGATGCTGGATACGCAGTTGAAGGGTGAGTTGCCTGGCGCGCTTATACCGTTCCTTCGCGAGAATGGTATTGACGATTCGTTCATCCTTTTTGAAGATGCGCTTGCCTTCGAGAACGGCGTTTCAGACTTTCTTGGACTCAACTGCTATAACCGCATGTACCTGACTGACTATTCAGAAGGTCCCACTGAGGTGTTTCACAATAACAAGGGAGTGGGTTCAAAGAAGAAAGAAGGAATACGCATCGCCGGGTGGTTCGAGACGACGGATGATCCCACAACTCGGCGAAACCTGTGGGGTCGAGAAATCTATCCCCGATGCATGTATAACGCGCTTATGGGCATCAAGAAGCGCTATGGCAATGTACCGGTATACATAACCGAGAATGGTCACGGCTGCTATGAGATACCGGATGAAAATGGCTATGTTGAGGATGATGATCGCATCGAGATGATGCAGGGTTATATCGACAACATGCTTAAGGCCATGAAAGAGGGGTGCGATGTTCGCGGCTACTACGCATGGTCATCCATGGATCTGTATAGCTGGGTAAATGGCTATGAGAAACGGTACGGGCTGGTGCGAGTGGATTATTCAGAGGGTGCCAATCTTAAGCGAACACCAAAGAAGAGCTATTACTGGTATAAACGCTTAATCGAGGAGTACAGTAAGGGGTTGGATAATCCTGGTCATGAGGAGTAGACTCGGGAAATTGCAACGAGTAGGTTTGAAAGGTGTGCGTTCATGATCGAGACACGCATTGAACTAGCGCCCATCCCCGCCCCGCCGCGAGATTGCACGTGCGTTCCCGTGCCGCTCACCGACGCTACCATCCGTGAGCGTGTAGCTAAGGTGCTTGCTGGTATGCACGCTCGTGCGCTGGACCAACTGGTGGTGTACTGCGATGTGGAGCATGGCGGCAACTTCCAGTACCTGGTCGGCTTCTTTACTCGCTTTGAGGAAGCCCTGCTGGTTGTCGACGCGGATGGCACGTTTGGACTGGTGCTGGGAAACGAGAACCTCAACAAGGCGGATAAGGCCCGCATCCCCATTGCAAGCGTGGTTCATGCGCCGCAGTTCTCGCTGCCTGACCAGCCGGACGCAGTGCGCGCCCCTCTCGGCCAACTGCTGGTTCAGGCGGGCGTGCGCACGCGCACACGCGTGGGCGTGGCTGGATGGAAGCGCCTGGCTGTCTCTGCCGGCTTCGACGAGGACTCGCTGGACGTACCTTCTTTTGTGACGAACGCACTGGCCCAGGCGGTGGGCGAAACTGGCGAGCTCGTCAACGCCACGGAGATCTTCATTGGTCAGGATGGCGTGCGCACCACGGTGAACGCCAACGAGCTGGCGCACTACGAGTTCGGCGCATCGCTTGCCTCGGACTGTGTACTCGATGCCATGGACGCGTTGGCGCCCGGCGTGACGGAGATGGAGCTTGGCGACAAACTGGTACGGTATGGCCAGCACACGAGCGTCGTCACCATTGCCGCGACGGGTCCCCGCTTCGTGCAGGGCAACATGTTTCCTACGGATCGAGCCGTGCAGGTGGGTGATGCTATCTCGCTGACGGTTGGCTACGCGGGCGGTCTGTCCAGCCGGGCGGGCTTTGCCGTGAGCTGCGCAGATGAGCTGCCGTCGGATCAGCGCGACTGGTTGGATCGCGTGGCGATTCCGTACTTTGGCGCCTATGCGCACTGGTTGGGGTGCATTCGCGTGGGTATGTCTGGCGGAGCGCTCTTTGACGAGGTAGAGCGTGTGCTGCCGCGCTCAGTATTTGGTTGGACGCTCTGCCCGGGGCACCTGACGGCCGAGGAAGAGTGGCTGTGCTCTCCGGTGTTTGAGGGCTCCGATTGGCCGCTACGCAGCGGCATGCTCTTCCAGATCGACATCATTCCATCGGTTCCCGGATACAGCGGTGTGAACGCCGAGAGCACAGTTGCCCTGGCAGACGAGGGACTGCGCGAGCAGATCCGTTTGGAGTATCCCGAGCTGCGGGATCGCATTCAGGCTCGTCGTACGTACTTGGAGCGTGAGCTGGGTATCTGCATGTCCGAAGACGTGCTGCCCCTGTGTAGCACGGTGGGCTATCTGCGTCCGTATCTGTTAGACAGGGACAGCGCGCTCACCTTGCGGGGATAAAGGCGGGATTTGGTCGCGAGGTTGGTTGGATAACTTGCACGCTGACATGCTTGGCTGAAACCTGCTCCTTACGGTACGGGTTTTGGCGGGCAGATTGAAAACTAGGTCGATATGGTACGGGTTTTGTGGAGGTACGGCTGAGTAGCCCTCTGTGGAGTGGTTCTCTGACCTGCGGGTTTTCGAGTGCGGTGTCCTGTCTTCTCGCGAGGGCACTCAAAAACTCGTACCATATCGGCTTAGTTTTCCGGGTAGTGGCGGAAACCCGTACCCTAGCGGCTTGGTTTGACTCGAAGTCTGCGTCATACCTACTCGGACCACACCTGCGAGGGGCCGTAGAGCGGCGCATCGCTCGCATCGGCGTAGCGCGTCAGGTAGTTGGCCGAGAGCAGATCAAAGAAATACGTCACGGCGTACTTGGAGTACATCCCCAGCCGGTCGATGCCGTTGCCCTTATCCGAGAGGTAATACACCTCATCAAATTCGTGCGTCGTCGCGTCGTTACAGAAGGCCGTCACCAGAAGCTTGCGCGCCGTGCGCAGTGCAACATAGCGGCTCACCTGCACGGCGAACAACCCCGATATGGACACGACGATCAAGAGCGAGTCCGTCAGTGACCCGTTGCCTGCATGGAGCGCGATGTCGTCCCCGGAGGTAATGCGGATGATTTTCCCAGCGTAGAACATCTCCTGTTGGAAGCGCTGCAGGTTGCCCGTCACGTTGTTGGCACACATGATTTCGACGCTCTTTCGCCGCGCGATTTCATCGGCCAGCGTCGTAATGGTGTCGTCGGCGACGCGCCCCTCAATGTCCGCGAACATCTCGATCATCCCGACATCAAGCTCCGCGCGGTAGGCGGCAAAGTCAAGGCTGGGCTCACGGTGACGCAGGTCCGAGGGGAAGACAATCTGGGAAAAGGACTCCTTCAGGTCGCTCAGACTCTGGTAGCCCATGCGGTTGCAGAAGCGTCGCACCGCGGATCGCGTTACATAGGCTTGCTCCATGATGTCCGAGACGGTAATGGCCCCCGCGTGCCGCAGGTGCTGAATGATGTAGCGCGCGACGGCGGCATCGTTGCCGTCAGATTCGGTGTTGATAATCGAGCTCACGCGATTGAGCAGTTCGAAGTCGTTGATGTTCATTGCGACCCTCATCTGCCGATGTTTCGTCCTTCCATAATAGGCGGAACCCATGGTTCAAAGTTCGAACCACCGGTTCGTTTTCTGAATCATGGCGAATTGCCGGCTCCCCGTACACTCAAAGCAGACGGCGCGCATCTGTCGGCAACTGCTTGTTGGGAAAGGAGGGGGCGCATATGGTGCATCGGGTCAATTTCGATGAATCGCGCTTTCTTTGGGGGTCGGCGACAGCCGCCTACCAGTGCGAGGGCGCGTGGGATACAGACGGCAAGGGGCTGAGCGAGTGGGATTTCTTCAACCATTCAAGCGCTAAGAACGTAAATGCCGTGGACGGAGACATATCCTGCGACTTCTACCGCCGTTACGAAGAGGATATTCGCCTGTTGGCAGAGGGTGGGCAGAACACATACCGGTTCTCTCTCTCGTGGAGTCGTATCATGCCGGACGGCGCGAGCGAGGTCAACGAGCGGGGGGTGGCGTTCTACAACCGGGTTATCGATTGCTGCCTCGCGCACGGGGTCGAGCCCAACGTGACGCTCTTTCACTACGACGTGCCGTACGCGCTGGCCTGCAAGGGCGGCTGGTTGAATGCGGACCTTGCGGACCTGTTCTGTGACTACGCACGCGTGTGCTTCGAGCGCTTCGGGAATCGTGTGAAGGTGTGGGGAACGGTCAACGAGCCGCATTTCTACAGCTACTGCACCAACATACTGGGCAACTATCCCCCTAACCGCCACGTGGACGTGCAGTCGTACTTCCAGTGCCAGTACAACCTCATGCTGGCTAGCGCCAAGGCGGTGGCGGCGTATCGCGAGATGGGAGGGGATGGCATTATCGGCGTGGTGCACGACGGCGGCGTGGTGGAGCTGGACCCAGCCACCCAGAACAAGGAGGAGGTGCGTCGTGGTGCGGACTTCTTTGCCAATCGCATGATTCTCTGTCCCTGCCTTTTGGGTGAGCTGCCGCCGGAAATGGACGAGATGCTCGAGCGCCTGGACGTGCTGTTGTACCGCGTGCCAGGGGATGAGCAGATCTTCCGGAAGGGTGCGGGTGATTACGTGGGGCTGAACGTCTACTGTCGCGAGTACGTGACGGACTGGCACGGCGGCGAAACGCAGGCTTCGGCCAACAACCGGGGAGATTGTAGCGCCAAACTGGAAGGCAAACGCATCGCTCCGCTCTACGAGACCGCGCTCGATCCAAACGTGCCACGCAACAAATGGGGGCGCGAGGTCCTCCCCTGTGTGATGTACGACACGATTATGGACGTGAAGGAGCACTACGGGAATCCGTTGATCTTCATCACGGAGAACGGACACGGTGCATACGAGCAGCCCGGTCCGGACGGCGTCGTGGAAGATGACGAGCGCATCGAGATGCTCGGGCAGTTCATTCATCATATGCTGCGTGCCAAACATGATGGGGCCCGCGTAAACGGCTATTACGCGTGGTCGACGATGGACCTGTACAGTTGGATCAACGGATACGAGAAGCGTTATGGCCTGGTGCGCGTGGACTTCGCGCCGGGGGCCGGGCTCAAGCGCACGCCCAAGAAGAGCTGGTATTGGTATCGGGATCTTATCAAGAGGCAAACGGAATCGATGGCGAAGGAGGCATAACATGAAGTACCAGAACATGTCGACAGCGGTGCTTGCCGCCGCAGGTGGCAAGGGCAACATCACATCCGTTTCGCACTGCGCGACGCGCCTGCGCATCGACGTGCGCGATGAGGGGAAGATCGACCTCGAGGCCGCGAAGGCTGCTGAGAGAGTACTGGGGGCCGTCATGAACGGTGGCCAGCTGCAGATTATCATCGGGCCGAATGTGACCGAAGCCTATAACGACTTCCTGGAGGTTGCAGGTCTTGACCTGGCAGGCGGCACCGTTCAGGATGACGCGGCAGCCGCCGCGGACGCAGCGGTGATCGCGCAGTCTGCTGCGGGCAAGGGCGGCAAGACCGCTATGGACTGGGTGAGCTGCTTTGGCAATTGGAGCGCCCAGATTTTCATGCCCATCGTTCCTGCGCTCATCGTGGGCGGCTTGATTCTTGCCATCAAGAACTTGCTGGTCAACTATTGCGGAATTTCCACCGACAGTGGAACGGCGCAGGTGCTGCTGGCTATTTTCAGCGCGGCATTTACTTTTCTCCCCATCTGGATTGGCTATCAGCTTGCGGCTTTGCTGAAGATGCAGCCCATCATGGGTGCGCTGCTCGGCGGCATCCTGGTGAGTAATAACATCAGTGGGGTGGAAGGCCTGGACTTCTTTGGCATCTCCATCCCCACCGTGGATTACGGCGGCACCGTGCTGCCCATCGTGTTGGCTGTGGGCTTCATGTACTTCACCGACAAGGGGCTTAACAAGGTTATTCCTGATGCCATTAAGCTGTTTGTAAAGCCGTTGCTCACCATGTTTATCGTGGTGCCGTGCACGCTGACTGTGTTCGGCCCGGCGGGCAGCATGTTGGGATATGCCCTTGGCGACGCTGTGACCTGGCTCATGGACAACGTTTCCTTTATCGCGACGCCTATCCTCTGCGCCCTGAACCCATACTTCGTCATGATTGGCTTGGACAAGGCATATATCGCCATCGAGGTCACGAGCCTAGCGCAGCTGGGGTGGGCACCGATCATCTTCGGCTTCATCTCAAATCTGTGCATTGGTGCGACGGCGTTGGCGCTGGCTACCACTATCAAGGACGATAAAGCGAAGTGCGGTATGGTGACGACGGTTGCTGTTACGGCGCTTTGCGGTGTAACGGAGCCCGCCTTCTACGGTGCGCTGATTGAGCGCCCGCGCTTGCTGGTGGGTACAGCTATTGGTGCGGTGTGCGGTGGTCTGATTGCAGGAATCTTTACGCTCAAGGAGTTTGTAGCCGGTGCGTGCCCGGGTCTGCTCTCAGCGCTGATCTTCATTGCGCCGGATGGTGATATGGCCAACTTCTGGCTGGCCTGCGTTGTAGCTGTCGTGTCGATTGGCGTGTCCTTCGTGGCAACGCGTGTCATTATCGCCAAGTTCTCCGAGGAGGCTGCGGCGTAGGCGGAGTTTAAAGGGGAGGGTGTGCATGCGCGCCCGCCGGGGAGGGATGGTTGTCCCTTTCCGGCGCGCGCGTTGTGGGCAAGCCTCCTGCGTCTGGTACGTGTTTTGGCTGCCAGTTCAGAAAACTAGTCGGTATGGTACGGGTTTTGTGGGGGGGGGGTGCGTGGCGGGATCGTAGTTGAGGCAAGCTTGCTACTTGCTGTTTCCTGGCGGACTTGCTCTTCCGTTCGATGCGGGCACCTGGAAGCCCGTACCAAACCGACTTGGTTTCCTGTGGGGCTGCGAAAACCCGTACCAAAGGTGCTCGTTTTGCTTGCGGCGGGTTTGGAGCCTCTGTGTTTTGTCGACGAGTGGAAAACCTGCCCCTTACTTTACGGGTTTTGGCCGCTTGCTTGAAAACTAGGTCGATACTGTACGGGTTTTCGGGGGTGCGCTGGAGTAGCGAGCAGGTTGGCACTTCAGTTACCTGCGGGTTTTCCACTGCACGGACGTACCCGTGGGCGTTGGTTCCTAAAAACCCGTACAGTATCGACTTGGTTTTGCTGCGGACTACAAAATCCCGTACAGTATCGGCCCGGTTTGTAAAATCCTCAGGCCCTTTCAACGAAATCAGGGGCTTCCTCCGTTCCGGGGAAGCCCCTGATCAGCTCAGGCTGAATCGCAGGTCGTCAGGTCGAACGCCCTCCGCACTACTCCACGCCGACGATGACGTCCGTGGCCTTGATGATGACGCAGGCCTCCATGCCCTCCTTCAGGTCCAGGCTCTCGATGGCCTCCATGGTGATATCGGCCTTGATGGTCGCATCGCCGAGGTCGATGGAGACGACGCCGTTCACGGCACCGTCCTTGACGTGGCGCTCTCGCTCGTGCCAACCGCGCGCAAGGCATCCGGGGCCGTGGGGAGCCTGACCAAGACCCGCGCGTTCCGCACCGAGGTTGCGGTCATCACGGGCTACGACGTTACCCAGATGGGCCGCGTGCTGCTCGAGCGCTGAGTATCAATCGTAAAGCGCGAAGGGCGGAGGCCGAAACTGCCGGCGTATACTGGATAGTCCGACGGCGGAACACGGTGCAGCGAGGGGAGGAGGGCCATGCCCGGCGCGATAGATGAAGCGCTCGAGACGCTCAAGCGCTATTGGGGCTACGAGACCTTCCGCCCGGGGCAAGATCGCATGGTCCAGGCTATCCTCTCCGGTCGCGACGCCCTGGGCGTCATGCCCACGGGTGCCGGCAAGTCCATCTGCTACCAGGTGCCCGCGCTCGCGTTGCCGGGCCTTACCCTCGTCATCAGCCCGCTCGTCTCGCTCATGGGTGACCAGGTCCGCGCGCTTAAGGCGGCGGGCGCCCGTCCCAGCTACCTCAACTCCAGCCTCACGCCGGCCCAGCAGAACACGGTGCTCAAGCGCGCATCCGAAGGCTGGTACCAGATCATGTACGTGGCCCCGGAGCGTTTGGAAGACCCGCGCTTTCTGGCGTTCGCTCAGGCGGCGGCCGCACCGGGCGGTCTGGGCATCCCGCTCATCGCCGTGGACGAGGCACATTGCGTGAGCCAGTGGGGCCAGGACTTTCGTCCCTCGTACTTGCAGATCTCTCAGTTCATAGACGCGCTGCCCACGCGGCCGGTGCTCGCCGCTTTTACCGCTACCGCCACGGAGCGTGTGCGCGCGGATATCGTCGCCATGCTGGGGCTTCGCGATCCCGAGACCACGATAACGGGCTTCGACCGCGCGAACCTCTACTTTGGCGTGGAGGAGATGGGCGAGAAGGCCAAGGTGCGCTGGATCCTGGATTACGCGCGCGAGCATGCCGAGGAAAGCGGCATCATCTACTGCGCCACCCGCAAGGCGGTGGACCAGCTCAGCCAGGAGCTCTCCTTCGAGCTCATGCCGCAGGGGATTTCCGTGGGGCGCTACCACGCCGGTATGGGCGACGCCGACCGTCGCGAGAGCCAGGAGGCGTTCATCGACGACCGCGTTCCCATCATGGTGGCCACGAACGCCTTCGGCATGGGCATTGACAAGCCCAACGTGCGCTACGTCATCCATAACAACGTGCCCGAGAGCATCGAGGCGTACTACCAGGAAGCGGGCCGCGCGGGGCGCGACGGGGACCCGGCGAGCTGTATCCTGCTGTGGAACGGCAGCGACTTCAGGCTTCGGCGCTACTTCATCGACCGCGACCCGGAGGAGGGCGTGCTCGACCCGGAACAGCGCGACGCTTCGCGGCAGAACCGCTACCGGCTGCTCGCCCAGATGGAGGGCTATTGCCAGACCACGGGCTGCCTGCGCGAGTACATCCTCCGCTATTTCGGCGAGACGGAGCCCCGGCGAGGCGGTGCCGATTCTGCGGGGGAGCGTCCGCACGGGTGCGGTAACTGCAGCAATTGCCTCACGGACTTCGAGGTGGAGGATGTGACGGCCGAGGCACTCGCGGTGCTGCGGTTCGTCCGAGCGGTGCGGGGGCGCTTCGGCAAGGCAGCGGTCGCCGAAGCGCTGCACGGTGCCAACAACGAGCGCGTGCGACAGTACCGGTTAGACCAGCTCGAGGGCTACGGTGCGCTCAAGGACGTGCCGACCGGCAAGATCAGGGACGTGATCGATCAGCTCGTGGGCAGCGGCTACCTTGAGCAGGCGCAGGGGAAGTTCGCCACCATCGGCTTTGGCCCGCGTATGCGGGAGGCGATGGACCAGGCCGCCGCGGCGCGCTGCGACGCCGTTGCGGCGAGCGCGGGAGACAGCGCGTCCGCGGAGAGCGCCCCGCGCATCCCCTTCACCTTCGCCATCAAGAAGCGCGCCGCCAAGAGCGCCGCCGGCCGCACGCGCCGGGTGGCCAAGGCGGTCGATCTGCTGCGCGAGGAGGCCGTGGCCGCAGGTACCGGTCCCGGAGCGGGTGTCTCGCACGAGGACGACGCCGAGCTCTACGATCGCCTGCGCGCGCTCCGCACGCGCATCGCGAGCGAACGACAATGGGCGCCTTACATGGTGCTCCCCGACAAGACGCTCCGTGCGTTCTGCCGCCTGCGCCCGCGCGATCGCGAGTCCTTGCTCGCCGTTCCGGGTATCGGCGAGAAGAAGGCCGACGACTTTGGCGACCTGTTCCTGCAAGAGATCGCGGACTTCGAGGCGCGCGGGGCGGGGCAGTAGCGCCGGCTCGCCCGCGCTGCGGAGCTCGCGAAACCCCTCCGTTTCTCAACCCGTCTCGACCGGCTACAATGTGCCCAGATGAACGAACCGAGGAGGCTGTCATGCCCATCCGCATACCAGACGCCCTGCCCGCCACCGCGGAGCTTGAGAGCGAGAATATCTTCGTCATGACCGAGTTTCGCGCGCTGCACCAGGACATTCGTCCGCTGCGCGTGCTCATCTTGAACCTCATGCCCACCAAGATCGCCACGGAGACGCAGATCATGCGCAAGCTCTCCAACACCCCGCTGCAGGTGGAGGTCGAGCTGCTGCGCACCCGTACGCACGAGGCCACGCACGTCTCCAAGAACCATCTGGAGACGTTCTATCGCACCTTCGACGACGTGCGCGACGAACACTACGACGGCCTCATCATCACCGGGGCACCCGTGGAGCAGATGCCCTTTGAGGAGGTGGACTACTGGCCCGAGCTTTGCGACATCATGGCCTGGTCCACCACGCACGTGCATTCCACCCTGCACATCTGCTGGGGCGCGCAGGCGGGACTCTACTACCACTACGGCATCCAGAAGCACGATCTGCCCGCAAAGGCGTCGGGTGTGTTCGAGCACGTGCTGGTCAAGCCCTCGAGCCCGCTTGTCCGCGGTCTGGACGATCGCTTCTTCGCCGTTCACTCGCGCAACACCGAGGTTCGCCGCTCAGACGTTGAGGCCGTGCCCGAGCTGGAGGTTATTGCCGAGAGCCCGCAGGTGGGCCTCTACATCGTCAAGTCCACGGACAGTCGCCGCTTCTTCGTGTTCGGACATCCCGAGTACGATCGCGACACGCTCAAGCTGGAGTACGAGCGCGACGTGGCCGCGGGCCTGAACCCCCAGGTTCCGGAGAACTACTTCCCCGACGGCGACCCCACCCGCCCGCCGCTCAACCGTTGGCGCAGCCAGGCGCAGCTGCTCTACACCAATTGGCTGAACTACTACGTGTACCAGACCACGCCCTACGACATCGAGCGCGCCGGGCGGGACTAGCGGCGACCGCGTGAGTCCTCAAAGCGGAAAACGGACGCCTGCCCCCCCCGACGAGACATTGCCGGGGGCAGGCGTCCGTTGCATGTGCCGAGCCGAGCTTCCAGCTCGGTGCCTACGCGTGCTTGCGACCCGTCCACACCGCCATGACGGCGCAGAACACCATGGCGTAGGCCCAGAACTTGTGCTGTTTCATCCCGCCTCCCCTCGGATGTGTCGCACCTGTTGCATTGGGCGAACGTATCCGTTTGCCATCGCAAACTATGCATACAATATGATAGACAGAAGTAACCATAGCCTATCTTGGGCTTCAGAGCGTATTTTAAACAACGTTCAATAGCAAGCGAGCAGAAAGGTCGCTCTCATGATTAGCCTCAACAAGACCCATTCCCTCCTCGTCGGCGCCGGCTTCCTGCTGGGCACCCTGGGCGTCAAGGCCCTCAAGTCCGATGCCGCCCACAACCTGGCCGTGCAGGGCGTTGCCGCCGGCATGCGCGTGAAGGCCGGCTACCAGGACATCGTCGAGCAGGCCAAGGCCAGCGTTGACGACATCGTTGCCGAGGCAGACTACCTCAACAACAGCGATGACGCTTGCGCGTGCTCCTGCGGCTGCGCCGACAAGGCCGAGGACGCCAAGGCCGAGTAACCGTCTCGCCGAACCGCCCGTTTTTGCAGCCGCGTCCGGACCCGTGCCGGCGCGGCTGCTGCCATGAAGGAGCTCATTCCATGAAATACGCCATCGAGCATGAGGTGCCGGGGCGCATCCGCGTAAAGCTTGCCGGCCGTGTGCCGGAATCCGATCTGGACGCGCTCAACCGCGTCCTCATGGATTGTCCGGTCGTCACCAAGGTGTCGATCTATCCGCGCGTGGGTTCGCTCGCCGTGCGCTACCAGGCATCCGCCTCGGACGCCGCGCTGCCCGTGGTCGCCGATGCCGCCATGGCGCCGGCCGATGCCGCGGCTGTGGTCGACCCCTTTGCCGCCGAACCCGGCCGCGCCCAGGTGCTCGCCGCCCTGGACGGGGTGAACGCAGAGTCCGTTGAGCTCGCGCGCCGCGCCTGCGCCGGCTCCGCCATGGCGCCGCGCACGCACAGCCTGCTGTTGGACATCGCCACGCTGGTGGGCGGCCACTTCGCCCGCCGCTGGTTCCTGCCTGCTCCGCTCTCGACCATCTACACCGTGTGGGCGTATCGCCACTTCCTCTTCGAGGGCCTGAAGTCGCTGCTCTCCGGGCGTCTGGACGTGCCGGTGCTCGACGCCTCGGCCATCGCCATCTCCTTTGTGAAGGGTGACTTTAGGACCGCCGGCAGCACCATGCTGCTGCTGAACCTCGGCGGCCTGCTCGAGGACTACACCCGCGCCCAGTCCCAGAACGAGCTCATCTACTCGCTGCTCGACGTGCCCGACTACGCGCAGCTCATTCCCTGCGGCGACGCCCAGGTGCGCGGCGCCGAGGAGGTGCGCGTCTCCGCCCACGAGCTCAAGGCGGGCGACCTCATCGTGGTTCGCACGGGCATGCCCATTCCCGTGGACGGCCAGGTGGAGTACGGCACCGCGATGGTGAACCATTCCGCGCTCACGGGCGAGCCGCTCGCCATCGAGCGCACCGTGGGCGACGACATCTTTGCCGGTACCGCGGTGGAGGACGGCGAGGCGTACGTGCGCGTGAAGGCCGCTGCCGAGGACACCAAGCTGCGCGGCATCGTCAACCTGGTGGAGCAGTCCGAGAGCCTGAAGGCTGAGAGCCTTGCCCGCCGCGAGAACCTGGCCGACAAGATCGTCCCCTGGAACTTCCTGCTCGCGGGCATCGTGGCGCTCGCCACGCGCGACATCGTGCGCACGAGCGCCGCCCTCATGGTGGACTACTCCTGCGCGCTCAAGCTGACGGGCGCCATCTCGGTGCTCACGGCCATGAGCCAGAGCGCCAGGGAAGGCTTCACCGTCAAGGGCTCCAAGCACTTCGAGACCTTTGCCCAGGCGGATACCATCGTCTTCGATAAGACCGGTACGCTGACGGCCGCCGCGCCGCGTGTGTGCGAGGTCATGGGCTTCGACGGCTGGAACCGCACGCAGGTGCTGCGCTTCTCGGCTTGCCTGGAGGAGCACTTCCCGCACCCCGTGGCGCGCGCCGTGGTGAACGCCGCCGCCGAGGCGGGCCTCAAGCACCGCGAGCGTCACGCCGAGGTGGAGTACATCGTGGCGCACGGCATCGCGAGCTCGTTGGACGGCAAGCGCGTGGTCATCGGCTCCGAGCACTTCGTGGTCGAGGACGAGCACGTGCAGATTCCCGAGCAGGACGCCAAGAAGATCGCCGAGAAGATGGACGGCCTCTCCACCCTCTACCTGGCGGTGGACGGTGAGCTGCGCGGTGCCATCGGCGTCGAGGACCCGCTCAAGCCGGGTGTGGCCGAGGCACTCGCGGAGCTGCGCCAGCTGGGCTTCAAGCATCTGGTCATGCTGACGGGCGACAACGAGCACGCCGCGGCGCGCGTTGCCGCTGCCGCCGGTATCACCGAGTACCGCGCGAACCTGCTGCCGGAGGACAAGCACGGCATCGTGGAGGAGCTGCGCGCGGCGGGCGACACCGTGGTCATGGTGGGCGACGGCGTGAATGACTCCCCGGCGCTCTCAGCTGCCAACGTGGGCGTTGCCATGGGTTCCGGCACCGCGATCGCCAAGGAGGTGGCGGACATCACCCTCACGGAGGGCGACCTCACCTCGCTCGTGGCGCTTCGCCGGCTCTCCCAGGGCCTGCAGGAGCGCATGGCCACCTCGTTTAGGCAGGTCATCGGCATCAACTCCGCGCTGCTGGCCGGCGGTATCACGGGGATCATCACCCCGCAGCTCTCCGCGCTGGTGCACAACGGAAGCACGGTGCTGCTGAGCATGCGGAACTCCCGCGCGTACGAGTAACCTGCGCGCACTGAGGGACTCAATCGCTGAAACGGCTGCGGCATCTCGTCGCAGCCGTTTTTTTGTGTCTTGCGGATGTCGGGCGAAGCCGGCGGCCTGCGGATGCTACGCCGTTTCGAAGTTCGTCATATCCTGCCAGCGGGAACTTTCGGCGGTGGAGCCGTCCTGCTTGATGAAGTACGCAGCGGTGTCGTCGTAGCCGTCGACGATCTGGACTCCGTGCTCGCTGCCGGCAACAAAGAGCGTGGTAGAGAGCGCGTCTGCCTGGGTTGAGCTGGCGCAGACGATGGTGTCGCTCACCACGTCGGTCACAACCGGCATGCCTGTGCGCGGGTCGAGGATGTGCCAGTACGTAACGCCGTCTTGCGTGAACGTCCGCTCGTAGAGCCCGCTGGTCACCACCGATCCGCCATGCACGTGCGCGGTGCCCACGGTCTTGCTGCCACCGGGGTCGTTGGGATTGCGAATGCCGGTGTTCCACGTGCCGCCGCCCGGTTTCTCGCCAAAGTAGATGATGTTGCCGCCGAGCGAGATGACGGCGGCCTGGGCGTCGGTCTCATTCTGCAACAGGTTGTAGAGCCGATCGGCGATGTAGCCCTTCGCGATGGCACCGAGGTCCAACTTGGCCTCGGGATCCGCGAGCGTCACCGTGTTGGCACCCTCGTCCACGGACACGGTTCGCCAGCCCACGTGGGGGAGCGCGGCCGCGATCTCCTCGTCGGTGGGTCGCGTGCCGTCATCGAAGTTCCAGAGCGTGGAGACCGCGCCGATGGTGATGTCGAAGAGGCCGTCCGAGGCCGAGCAGAACGTGAGGGCCTGCTTGACGATGTCCACCGTGGCGGAGTCCACCGTGGTGGTCGCGCCGCCGGCGGCGTTGATGCGCGCGATGTCCGAGCCGTCCTTATAGAGGTCGAAGAGTGCGTCGTAGCGCGAGCAGGCTGCGGCGAGCTTGGCCGGCGCCTTCTCGTCCCCGTAGACCTTGAAGGCGCAGTAGGTGTCGAAGGCGAAGGTGGACGAGCTGTAAGCCTGGGAGCCGTCTTGTGGTGACGCGCCCTGCGAGCCGGCGCCCCGCGCGGTACTGCAGCCGCCCAGGGCTGTCGCGGCAAGGACCGCGCCGAGCCCCGCGAGCACGCTGCGGCGGTTCACGGCAAGGGACGGGTTGCGGGGCGAGAGCAGCGGGCTAGGCATCGATTGCCTCCTGGGGAACGGCGGCGAGCACGGCGCGGACCAGCACGCCGATGGCGGCTCCGCAGATACAGCCGGCAACGGCGAGGACGGGCAGATTGGCGAGTGCGAGCTGCGGCGAGAGCAACGCGGCGACCATGAGGAGCTGGCCGGCGTTGTGGCTGATGCCGCCGAGCACGGAGCTCGCCCACACCGAGAAGGCCCCGCTTCGCACCGCAAGCGCCATGATGCCCCATGAGAGCGCACCTCCTGCCAGGCTGAAAACGAGTACCTGGGGATTTCCGAAGAGGATGGTGGAGCAGGCGACCTTGGCGAGCATGAGCAGCAGGGCGGGCTTGGCGCCCAGGCGCTCGAGGGCAAAGAGCACCACGGCGTTGCCGAGTCCGAGCTTGATACCGGGCACGCTTACGGGCAGGGGAACGAGCATCTCCAGATAGCCCGCCACGAGGGCGAGCGCGGTGAGGGCTCCATAGAGCGCGGCGCGCCGTCCCGGCGAGGCGGGGGCACTCTTTGCGGTAGCGCTATGACGCTGGTCGTTTCTCATGCGCGATAGTATAACCCGCGTTTCTCGGCTGTGGTATTTCGATTGACCTCGCGTCCCGGTGCCGCGCCTGAGCAAACTTTAGTAAGATAAAGTGCCGGTGCTGAGGGCGCCGCGCAACGTAGGCAATTTCGGCAGAGGGAGACGCGTTCAGATGACGGCCACACCATGGGGTTTCCGGGACATCCTGCCCGCTGAGGCGCAGGCGCGCGAGGACATCGCGCTTTCGGTTCGGGGTTGCCTCAGGCATCATGGCTACCTCCCGGTGGAAACCCCGCTTTTGGAGGAGAAGGACTCGCTTGAGCAAGGCGGGCGCATCACGGACTCTCCGTTCAAGCTCTTCGACGTTGATGGTGGCCTGCTGGTCGTTCGTCCGGACAACACGCTGCCCATCGTCCGCCTGGTGTCCACGCGACTGCACGCGAGCGATCTGCCGCTGCGCCTGCGCTACGAGGCGCCGGTGGTGCGCGAGCAGCCGCGCTTTGCCGCGCGGTCCCGCCAGTTCACCCAGCTGGGCTTCGAGTTGATCGGCGCGGGCGGTGCCGCGGGAGACGTCGAGGTGGTCTCCCTGGTGCTCGAGGTCATGGATGCGCTCGGGTTTGCGGACGGGCGCGTGGTCTGCGGAAGCGTGCGTCCTTTCCAAGCCCTGCTTGCGGTCTGCGGAGACGAATCCCTGGCGGCGGACGCGCTCACCTTCGTGCATGGGAACGACCTCGTGGGCCTCGATGATCGCGTGGCCGCAAGCGCGGTCTCGCCCGCTCAGGCCCGTGCGATCTGCGAGCTGCCCCGCCTGCACGGGGGCGTTGAGGTGCTCGACCGCGTGGATGGCTTGCTTGCCGCCGCGGGCGTTGCGGGTGCCACGACGACGGAGCTGCGTGAGCTGGCGGCCCAGGTGGCGGCGGCTTCCGAGCGCCCGGCCGAGGAACGCCTGTCGTTCGACTTCTCGCTCATGAACTCCTTTGACTACTACACCGGTTTGGTGCTCAAGGCGTATGCGGGCGGGCTCTCGGACCCGGTGGGTTCGGGTGGCCGCTACGACGCGGTGTTCAACGGCAAGCTGGCAGATGAGACGGGCGGCGCGGCGTCGGTGCCGGCGGCGGGCTTCGCCTTCTCGCTGGAGCGCCTGACGGCCGCCCGCGATGCGGTCCATGCGGCTGATGGCGACAGCGCGGTGGGCCGCGACACTCGGGGCAGGGCTGTGGCCCCCTTGCGGATCGCCGTGCCCAAGGGCTCGCTCAAGGAGGGCTCGCTGCACGTTCTGGCGGCGGCGGGCTTGGATGTTGCCGGCCTGGTGGACGCGGGGCGCCACCTCATCGTCCGCGCGTCGGAGCAGGACGAGGCCCCCGTTGCCTCGTGCCGCATCGGCGATGTGGAGTTCATCATCGTGCGCGCCCAGGATGCCCCGGCGTTCGTGGCCTGCGGCGGTGCCGACTGCGGTATCTGCGGGCGCGATTCGTTGATCGAGGCGGGGCTCGACCTGCTCCAGCTCGTGGACCTGCGGTTTGGCGAATGCCGCTTCATCGAGGCGGAGCCGGCGGACCGGGCGGGCGAGGCTGAGCGGGCCTATGCGCGCCGCGGGAGCCTGCGCGTGGCGACCAAGTATCCGCGCATCGCGAGCGCCTGGTACGCCAGCCGCGGCGTCAATGTGGACCTGGTGGCGCTCCACGGCAACATCGAACTCGGCCCCATTGTGGGCATGACCGACCGCATCGTGGACATCACGGCCACGGGCACCACGCTGCGCGAGAACAACCTCGTGATCACCGGCGAGATCATGACCTGCACGGCGCGGTTCTTCGTGAATCCGGGGCGCGCCCGCCTGGACCCGCGCGTCCGCGAGCTGGCCGAGCGCCTGGCGCGCATCTCCCATTGATCGCACGCCGAACCGCGTATCGCGCCGTTTTGTAACTCTCAAGTTCCCCGAAGGAGCATTGCTATGAGGACCATCATCCTGAATGCCGGCGAGCGCCTGACCCCCGAGCTGCTGAGGCGTGAGGGTGCGCTGCCGAAGAAGATCGAAGAGGCCGCCGCGGATATCATCGCCGCGGTGCGCGCGGAGGGCGACGAGGCGGTTCGTCGCTTTGCCCACGATTTCGACCACGTCGACCTTGAAGAGTTCCGCCTACCTGCCGAGGTCTTCGACGCCGCGCTCGACAACGTGGACGATACCTTCCGCGCCGCCCTGGAGCGCGCGGCGCGTCAGATTCGCGAATTCCACGAGCGCGAGGTGCAGCAGAGCTGGTTCACCACCCGCGCGGACGGCACGATGCTCGGCGTGAAGGTGACGCCCGTGGCCGCCGCCGGCATCTATGCGCCGGGCGGGCGCGCGCAGTACCCGAGTACGGTGCTCATGAACGCCATTCCCGCCAAGGTGGCGGGTGTGGAGCGCGTGGTGATGGTGACGCCGCCGCAGGCCGACCAGATCGACGGCCCCACGCGCGGCATCTCGCCCTACACGCTCGCGGCCGCCAGGCTCGCCGGCGTGGACGAGGTCTACCTGGTGGGCGGCGCCCAGGCCGTGGCCGCGCTCGCCTACGGTACGGAGCAGATTCCGCGTGTTGAGAAGATCACCGGTCCGGGCAACGCGTACGTGGCCGCGGCCAAGCGCCTGGTCTCGGGCGATGTGGGCATCGACATGGTGGCCGGCCCCTCCGAGGTGTGCGTGCTGGCAGATGCTACGGCCAAGCCGATGGTCGTGGCGGCCGACCTTATGGCGCAGGCCGAGCACGACCCGCTCGCCGCGTGCTATCTGGTAACCTGCGACGCCGCGTTTGCTGAGGAGGTGCAGCGCGGTATCGAGGTGCTCACGGCACAGTCGCCGCGCGCCGACATCACCCGCGCCTCGCTCACCGACCACGGCGTCGTGGTGGTGGCGGCCGATCTGGCCGACGCCGTGGAGGCTGTAAACGCCATCGCGCCGGAGCACCTGGAGCTGCACTGCGCGGACGCCCTGGGCCTGCTGGGGGGCATTCGTAACGCAGGTGCCGTCTTCGTGGGCGCCTGGAGCTCCGAGCCGCTGGGCGACTACGTGGCCGGCCCCAACCACACCCTTCCCACGGGCGGCACGGCCAAGTTCTCCAACCCGCTTTCCGTGGATGACTTCGTCAAGAAGTCGAGTGTCATCTGCTATACGCCCCAGGGCCTGCTCTCCGACGCACCCGCCACGCAGCGCCTGGCCGAGGCAGAGGGCCTGTGGTCGCACGCGCTCTCGGCGGGCCTGCGCCGCCGCGTGCTCGAGCAGGGCGAGGACTCCGTGAGCTACGATGCCCTGGCCGCAGCGGACCTGACGGCCGTCGCTTGGCCGGGTGATGCGGCGGGGACCGTGGCCGCGGGCGTGACGGGCGATGACGCTGCCGAGGCTGCCGAGGCTGCCGAGGCTGCCGACGCGGAGCCCGCTTCTCGCGTGGTGACCGTGGCGAAGGTTGCCGCGGCAACCGCGGCGAGCGTTGCGGTGGCGGCTGCGGGCACCGTTGCCGCCGCCGTCGTCAAGGCGAAGCGGGGGTAGGGGCATGGCAGAGCTTTCCGAGCGCATGCGCCGGCTGGTGCAGCCGCATCTGTCGACGATTGAGCCCTACGACCCCAACTTCACGCCCACGCGCGTGAACCTCTCGGCGAACGAGAACACGTATCCCATGCCGTCTGCGGCGCGTGATGCGATCGACCGGGCGCTGGCGGCAACGCCGCTCAACCGGTATCCGGATCCTATGTCCAACGAGCTGCGCGACGAGCTGGCTGCGTGGCACGGTGTGGAGCGCTCGCGCATCTGCGTGGGCAACGGCGGCGACGAGCTGCTCTTCAACTTCATCTACGCGTTCGGCGGTCCGGGGCGCACGCTGCTGGATTGTCCGCCGAGCTTCTCCGAGTACGCTTTCTTCGCGAGCCTTGCCCAGACGGAGGTGCGGCAGGTCTGGCGCGATCCGGAGACGTTCGAGCTGGACCAGCAGGCGGCGCTCGATGCCGCACCCGACTGCGATATCGTCATCGTCACCTCGCCCAACAACCCCACGGGCAACCTGGTACCGTTCGAGTTCGTGGAGCGGCTGTGCGCGTCCTGTCCCGGTCTGGTGATGGTGGACGAGGCGTACATGGAGTTCGCGGACGCGGGGGCGAGCGCTCGCCCCCTGCTGGATGCGCACGACAACCTGATCATCCTGCATACGTTGTCCAAGGCGTTCGGCGAGGCGGGTATCCGGTTGGGATACGTGCTCGCGGCGCCGGATATCATCGACGTCTTTGGCGCCGTGCGACAGATCTACTCGGTGAACGTGCTCACGCAGGCGGCGGCGCTTGCCGCCGTGCGCGACCGGGCGCTGTTCCTGCCGGTGATTGACCGGGTGCGCGCCGAGCGCGAGCGCATGTTCTCCGCGCTTGCCGAGATAGCGGGCGGCGCCCTGACGGTGTGGCCGAGTCAGGCGAACTTCCTGCTCGTGCGCATGGCGGGGGCGAGCGAGGTGCGCCAGCGCCTGCGCGACGAGTTCTCGATTCTGGTGCGCGACTTCTCGTACGCGCCGGGGCTCCAGGACTGCCTGCGTATTACCATCGGAACACCCGAGGAGAACGACGCGGTGCTCGCTGCCCTGCGCGCGCTTCTCGCTTCGTAATAGAGCGGAAGCCGCTGCCCGAGGAACGCGGCCACCTCATCTGCCCATGTGGAAAGGGAATTGACATGGATCATCGCGTTGCCACCGTGAGCCGGAAGACCGGCGAGACGGATATTCAGATCACGCTTGACCTGGACGGGTCGGGGCGCTGCGACATCGCCACGGACGTGCCGTTCTTCGATCACATGCTGAACGCCTTTGGGCGTCACGGCCTCTTCGACCTCACGGTGCACGCCGTGGGCGACGTGGAGGTTGACGCGCACCACACCGTGGAGGATGCGGGCATCGTTCTCGGCCAGGCCTTTGCCCGGGCGCTTGGCGACAAGGCGGGCATCACGCGCTTTGCGAGCGAGACGATCCCCATGGACGAGACGCTCGTGCAGGCGGCGGTGGACATCTCCGGCCGCGGCCAGGCCTATTGCCAGCTGCCGGTGCCCACCGAGCGCGTGGGCACGTTCGACACCGAGCTCGCGGTGGAGTTCTTCTATGCTTTCGCGCGCGACGCCAAGCTGACGCTGCACGTGCGCGAGCTGGCGGGCGAGAACAGCCACCACATCATCGAGGCGGCGTTCAAGGCCTGCGGGCGCGCCATGCGTCGCGCCTGCGAGCACGACCCGCGCGTGGTGGGCATCCCGTCTACCAAGGGCAGCCTGTAGGAGAACCCGCTTCGCCCCGCTCACGTGTGGCGCCGGCGCCGCATCGCGGGGGCGCGGGGCGGAGCGACCTCTACAGGTCGTCCACCAGGGCGGTGGACTTGGCGTAGGCCGTGCTCTTGGCCTCAAAGAAGTCCGTCTTCACCATGTTGGCGTTGCTGTACTGCGAGACCCAGGCCATGTCGGCCGGCTCGGAGTCAAAGCCCTCGTACAACCGTCCGAACCCGAGCGAGCGCCAGCGCAGGTTGCCCAGGTACTTGATGTAGCTCTCCACCATGTCGCCCGTGAGGCCCGGGATCTTCTCCCCGATGACATAGCGGCCCCAGGCGATCTCCTGGGCCACGCCCTCCTCGAGCATGGCGCGTAGCTCTGCCACGCCCTCCTCGGAGAAGAGCTCCGGCCCTCCTACTTTAGCTCCAGGATCATGCTGCGGAAGAGCCACAGGTGCGTGTTCTCGTCGCGGTTGATGTAGCGGATCTCCTGCGCGCTCCCCGGTATCTTGCCGTTCCGCGCCAGGTTGTAGAAGAACATGAACCCGGAGTAGAAATGCACGCCCTCCAGGATGAAGTTCGCCATCATCACGCGCAGCAGCGTGGGCGCGTCCATTTTGTCCATGAACTCGTTGTAGAGGTTGCCGATGAACTCATTGCGGCGCAACAGGTGCTCGTCGGTCTTCCACTGGTAGAGGATCTCGTTGCGCTTCTCGGTCGCGCACCTCGGTGTCGCCGTTGGGGTTGAGGAGCGGGGTGCGGGTGAGCTGGGGCATCGTGTGGTCTGCCATGGTCGTCCTCTCGTTGCGTTGACCGACTCATGGTGGCAGATGACAAATGCCCCGGACAAATGGCACATGTCTCCCTGAGTCGTTCCTTTTCTGTATCCTTACATGGTTCTTGTTGACAGGCACAAAGTGCGTGCTTAACATACGCCCAGGTTTTTGAAAAGCCGTCGAAGAGCCGTTGGCTACATGCCTTGATCCGAGGAGGCGAGCGTTATGGACGACAGTACCAGTCGATTGTCGGATGAGCAGGGCGCTCGCGTTCTCGTCGCCTAGTCTGCCTTCGAGCGCGGAGCATCCTTCTCCTCCATTCAACTTGTCAGGCGTTCCCGGAACCGACCGGGGAGGCAACCGTTAGCCGTTCGTCCGCCATGGCGGGGACCGGCAAGACAAGTGCGGCCCCGCTGGGTTGTCGCGCCATGCGCGCTGCAGCTACGGGCCGTCGGAAGGGCTAGACCAATGATCAACATCTTCTCCGTCGCACCGGCACGTGCCGCCGGTCTCACCAACGGCGACCGCGAACCCGGCTGGGCCATGCGCGCCATCTCCGACGCCATTGTGGTGGCGGGCATCGTCGCGCTGTTCGGCATCATCGCCTTCATGCTCCGCGGCGTGAACGCGCCCATCGGTCCCCAGGGCGTCCCCGCGACCGTCTCCACCGACCTCGCCAACCTGCCCTACTACGCGCTCCGCTCCGTGTTCCGCATGTTCGTGGCGCTCGCGTTCTCGCTGCTCTTCACCTTCATCTACGGCCTCGTCGCCGCGCGCAGCCGTCGCCTGCGCATGGTGCTCATCCCGCTGCTCGACATCCTGCAGTCCGTGCCCGTGCTCGGCTTCCTCTCCGCCACGATCAGCATCTGGCTCGTGCTGTTCCCCGGCTCGATCCTGGGCGTGGAGGCCGCGTCGGTCTTCGCCATCTTCACCAGCCAGGCCTGGAACATGACGTTCTCGTTCTACCAGTCCCTGCGCAACGAGCCGAGCGAGCTGCAGGAGATGGCGCGCTCCATGCGCCTCACCCGCTGGCAGCGCTTCTGGAAGCTCGACGTGCCGTGCTCGATGATCCCACTGCTGTGGAACTGCATCATGAGCGTCGGCGGCGGCTGGTTCTTCCTCACCGCGTCCGAGATGATCTCGGTCAACAACCAGACCTACGCGCTGCCGGGCATCGGCTCGTTCGTGGCCGCGGCCGCGGAGCAGCAAGACCTCGCCAAGATCGGTGCCGCCATCCTGGTCATGGTGCTTGTGGTCCTCGCCATCGACTTTCTGCTGTGGAAGCCGCTGACCGCCTGGGCCGAGAAGTTTCGCATCACGCAGAGTGGCTCGGTGGAGGAGAAGCGGAGCGCCGTGCTCACCCTACTGCGCCGCTCGCACATCTCCGAGGTGCTCGGCCGTGTCTTCGCGCCGCTGGGCGAGGGTCTCGACCGCGCGATGCGCGTGCTTGGCCGCACGGGTGGTGCCTTTGAGGCACCGGCGCACCGGCGCGCGGGCGACGTGGCGTGGTCCGTGGCCGTGGCGGCGCTCGTCATCTTCGGCGCGGCGGAGCTCGTGCTCTTTATCGCCCACGGCGTGGGCTTCTCCGAGCTGGGGTACGCCTTCGTGCTGGGCATCCTCACCTTTTTGCGCGTGACCCTGCTCACGGTGGTGTGCTCGATTATCTGGGTGCCCGTGGGCGTGCTCATCGGCATGAACGAGCGGGCGGCGCGCGTGGTGCAGCCCGTCATCCAGGTGCTGGCGAGCTTTCCGGCGAACTTCACCTTCCCGTTCGCGGTGATGTTCTTTGCGGCGGCGGGCGTCGATATCAACCTCGGCTCCATCCTGCTCATGGCCCTCGGCACGCAGTGGTACATCCTCTTCAACGTCATCGCCGGCGCCTCGGCCATCCCCGACGACATGCGCGAGCTTGCGCGGAGCCTCCGCATGCCGTGGTACCTGCGTTGGACGCGAATCTACCTGCCTGCGGTGCTCGGCTCCTGGTGCACGGGCGGCATCACGGCGGCGGGCGGCGCGTGGAACGCCTCCATCGTCTCCGAGGTGGTCACCTACGGCAGCACCACGCTCACGGCCACGGGCCTCGGCTCCTACATCGCCGCGGCGACGGTGGCCGGCGATATGTCTCGCACGATCATCGGCGTGGCCGTCATGAGCTTCTTCGTGGTGGCGGCGAACCGCGTGTTCTGGCGCTGGATCGAGGGCGTCGCCCGTCGCCGCTTCTCGCTGAATTAAAGGCTGGCCCGCCGCCCCCGGCGCGGTAGCCGAATCGTCTCGTTGCTTCATTCGTATCTTCAAGAGGAGGTCATCGCCATGACCATGAACACCCAGAACACCCAGAACACCGTGACCGCCCAGAACGCCCAGAACGCCCAGAACGCTGCCCTGAGCGCCAAGGCTGAGCAGATCAAGAACGCGCCGGTGCTGCTGCGCGCCGACCACGTGGAGAAGTCCTACGAGGGCGAGAAGGGCAAGAAGCTCACGGTGCTGCGCGACATGAGCTTTGAGCTGCACGACGGCGAGGTCGTGGCGCTACTCGGTCGCTCGGGCGCGGGCAAGTCCACCTTCCTGCGCGTGCTCGCGGGCCTCGTGCCGGCGACGTCCGGCACGGTGGAGTACAAGGGCCAGCCGCTCACTGGCCCCAACCCCGGCGTGGGCTTTGTGTTCCAGACCTTCGCGCTGCTGCCGTGGCTCACGGTGCAGGAGAACGTGGAGCTGGGGCTGCAGGCGCGCGGCGTGGCGCCCAAGGAGCGCGAGTGCGCGGCGCTGGCGGCCATCGACGCCATCGGCCTCGACGGCTTTGAGAACGCCTATCCCAAGGAGCTCTCCGGCGGTATGCGCCAGCGCGTGGGCATCGCGCGCGCCATGGTGCTCAAGCCCGACATGCTCTTCATGGATGAGCCCTTCTCCGCGCTCGACGTGCTGACGGCCGAGAACCTCCGCTCCGAGGTCATCGACCTGTTCACGAGCGGCAAGGGCGCGGACGGCGCCGACGGCGCGGCGGAGTCCGGCCGGTCCGTGCGCTCCGTGCTGATCGTCACGCACAACATTGAGGAGGCCGTGCAGATGGCCGACCGCGTGATCGTGCTCGGCTCGCACCCCGGCCACATCGTGCACGAGCGCGTGGTGGACCTGCCGCGCCCACGCGACGACAAACACACGCCCGAGTTCGAGGCCATCGTGGACGAGCTCTACTCGGCACTGACCGGCCAGGCCGCTGCGCCGCGCCCGTACGCGGTCGCTGCCGGTGCCGCGGGCGCCGCCGCGCCGGTGGGCGAGGCCGAGGCGCCCGAGACGCCCGAGGCGACGTCTGAGGTGCGCGACGTGCTGCCCGCGGCCACGCCGGGCGATCTGGCGGGCTTCATCGACGTGGCGGACGACTACCGCGACGGCATCGACCTCGCCGACCTCGCCGACCTGCTCTCCTACGAGGTGGACGACCTGTTCCCGCTGGTCGATGCCGCCAAGAAGCTCGGCATGATCACGACCACGCACGGCCATGTGATGCTCACCACCGTGGGCGAGCGTTGGGCCGCCGCCGACATGCAGGGCAAGAAGGTGCTCTTCGCCCACATGACACGCTCCCGCATCCCGCTCGTGCGCTCCATCGACCGCGCGCTCAAGACCAACGGCGGCAAGCCGCTCGATGCCGATCTGGTGCTGGACCTGCTGGAAGGCGACCGCTCCTCCGAGGACGCGCACCGCGAGTTCGACACCGCCGTGTCCTGGGGCCGCTACGCCGAGCTTTTTGACTACGACGCCGCCACGAACACGCTGACCCTCGATCCCGCCAACGTGGCGTAAAACGTGACATTTGCCCCGGGCATTTGTCACGTTCGGGGGCCGTGGGTATAAGCCGTCTCGACTGTAGGGCCGATTCGAAGGGATCCAGCATGAACGTTCTCATGATCAACGGCAGCCGGCGCGCGAAGGGCTGCACCTACACGGCGCTCTCCATCGTGGGGGAGGAGCTCGCCGCTGCGGGCATCGATTCCGAGGTCATCCACGTGACGGACGACAACGCAGTGGAGCGGGCGCTCGCCGCGCTCGACACCGCCGACGGCCTGGTGCTCGGCACGCCGGTTTACTGGGCGAGCCCCACGGGCGAGATCGAGGTCTTCCTCGACAAGCTCTGGGGTCGCGCCAAGCGCGCGCAGCTCGCGGGCAAGCCCTGCGCCGTGCTCGCCTCGGCGCGTCGTGCGGGCACGACCTCGGCCATCGACGACCTCGCCAAGTACCCGACCTTTGCCGAGATGCCACTCGTGAGCTCGTTCTACTGGAACATGGTGCACGGCAACACGCCGGACGAGGTCTACCGCGACGAGGAGGGCGTCGCCATCATGCGCCAGATCGGCCGCAACATGGCGTGGCTGCTCAAGTGCATCGAGGCCGGCCGTGCCGCGGGCGTCACGCTCCCCGACCTCCCCGCGTTCAACCGCACCAACTTCATCCGCTAGCTCCGTTCGCTCACGCGCTCGAGCCGAGTGCGCTTTACAGGGGCATGACCTCGGCGTGATGCTCCCCGGGGCAAATGTCACGTCCGACGCTGGGCATGACAGGGGGACAGTCCCTTTGTCATGCCCGGTTACGCTGAGCAGCTCTCGCGCTCCTCGACCTCGAGCGACTTCGACCGCACGTAGTAGATCGTTTTCACGCCGTCGCGCCACGCCTCCAGGTACAGGTTCAGCACCTGGCGCATCGTGTAGTCGTTGGTGATGTAGAGGTTCATGCTCTGCGCCTAGTCGATGTGCCGCTGGCGCACGCCGTTCGCGCACGCTCCACGTCTGGTCGATGTAGTGCGCGGGTTTGTAGTACCAATACGTGGCCGGCGAGAGCACCGGCGCCACGGCGAGCAGGTACGCGTTGCGCATGCCCCGGCCCGCGGTCTCGCGCACGGCGTCCCACGCCGAGCCCGATGCTCCGGTACCGGCGGTTGGTGATCTTGGCATAGGGCAGCGCGTAGAAGTTGAGGTTGATCACGTTATCGAGCGCGCACCACGGTCTCCACCACGCGGCCCATGGCCTCGTCGTCCTCCACCGGCAGGTGCCCGAGCGAGAGACTCGCAAGGTTGCACACCACAAAGTCGCCGGCGCGCGTGGTGGTCACCACCACGGTGTCGCCGTCCGCGGTCTTGACCTCGGTGGACACGCTCTGGATCTCGCTCATGTTCTGCGCGATCTCCGTTCAGAGGTTGGAGCAGTAGATCATGCCCGCTTGCGGGTTGGGGTTCGCACGGTTCGCCGCGTCGCGGTTGAAGCAGAACGGCGCGCCCGTCTCCACGGCGCTCTTGATGACGAGCCACACGATGTCCTTCACGCTCATGGTGCGCTTGGGGATGCGCGGGTCGGCCGCGCACTCGGCGTAGCGGCGTTCCCACTCCTCGCCAAAGTAGTCCTCGAGCGCGTAACCCTTCACGGTGAGGATGTCGTGCGGACACATGAGGTGCCACGGGTGGTCGATGTCGTTCTCGGCGAGTCGTCAGAACAGGTCCGGATAGCATACCGCGGGGAAGACGTCGTGCGCCTTCATGCGGTCGTCGCCGTTGTTGGTGTGCAGCTGCAGGAACTTCGGCAGGTCGCGGTGCTTGGCATCCAGATACACCGTCACGGCCCCCTGGCACACGCCCAGCTGGTCCACGGCCACCGCGGTGTCGTTGATCACGCGAATCCACCGGATCACACCGCCGGCCGCGCCCTCAAAGCCTCGGATGCTCCCGCCCTTGGCGCGCACCTTGCCCAGGTACATGCCCATGCCACCACCGTGCCTGGAGACCTTGGCAAAGTCGTCGATGCTCCGGTAGATACCCTCGAGGCTGTCCGGCACGGTGTCGTTAAAGCAACTGGAGAGCTGGTTGAAGGGCTTGCGTGCGTTGCTCATCGTCGGCGTGGTGCACGTCGGCGAACGCGCGGCAGATCGCCGAGACGATCTTTTGCTCGTCGAAGGCTTCGACCCGGCCATCTCGTTTGGCGATGTTCATGGATGCTCCAATGATTGCGCGATGCGCAGCAAATGCCAGTGAGTGCGTAGCATTATATCCGGTCCGGCGGACACGCATGCGCGGGTGCCGGCATGTCCAAGATGTTGCCACCAGGTTGAAAGCGCATGCCATCACCTGGTTGGCTCGCCGCTGCAGTAGAATACACTCTGCTCTACTAAAGTGACGAGGAGGTGCGGCGTGACGGCGCGCAAGATTATCGTGGTGGACTACCACAAAGGCAACCTGTCCTCCGTGGCGCGCGGGCTCGTGCGCGCGGGCGCCACGGCGGAGATATCGGACGATCCCGCGGAGATCCGCAATGCCGCGGGCGTGGTGCTGCCCGGCGTGGGCGCGTTCTACGATGCCATCGCGTTCATGCACGAGAGCGGGCAGGATGCGGCGGTGCTCCATGCGATCGCGCACGGGGCTCCGTTTCTGGGAATCTGCCTCGGGCTCCAGCTGCTCTTCGAGCGCGGCGACGAAGGCGTGCCGGCGAGCGGCGTGGACCTTTGCGGTACGCCCAGCGCGCGCGGTACCGGTCTCGCTCCGGGCGATGTGTTCGAGGCCGAGGGCGTGCGCTGGGTGCGCGGGCTGGGTGTGCTCTCCGGCAGCTGCACGCGGCTCGACGGGAGTCGCCTGAAGGTGCCGCACGTGGGCTGGGACCAGGTGCATCTCACCGATGCCGGCAAGGCATCGCCCCTGCTCACGGGCTTCCCCGAGGGCGCCAACATGTACTTCACGCACTCCTATGCCGCCTGCGATGCCGACCCGAGCGACCTGCTCGCCGTCACGCACTACACGCGGAGCTTTCCCGCCGTGGTGGGGCGTGAGCGCGTGTTCGGTTGCCAATTCCATCCCGAGAAGTCGTCCACCCGCGGCCTGGACGTGCTGCGGAACTTTGCCCAGATCGTTGAGGAGGCCGGCGCATGATCGTCTTTCCCGCTATCGACCTCATCGCCGGCAAGGTGGTGCGCCTGGAGCGCGGTGATCGCCAACGCATGAAGGTGTACTCCGAGAATCCGGTGGCCGTTGCCGAGGACTTTGCCGCGCAGGGCGTCTCGTGGATCCACGTGGTCGACCTCTCTGCTGCCTTTGGCGAGGACGAGGATGCCCGCGCGGCCAACAGCGCAGCCATCAGGAACATCTGCCGGGTATCGGGGCTTTCCGTGGACGTGGGCGGCGGTGTCCGCTCGCTCAAGCGCATCGACGAGCTGGCCGGGTATGGCGCCAGGCGCATCGCGCTCGGCACCGTGCTCGTTACGGAACCGGGCTTTGCCGAGGTGGCTGCCCACGGCTTCGGCCAGCTGCTGGTGGCCGACGTGGCGGCGCGCGACGGCCAGGTCAAGGTGAACGGCTGGCGCGACGGCGTGGGCCGCTCGGTGAACAGCGTGGTGGGCGAGCTTGCCGAGCTGGGCTTTAGGCACCTGGTCTTCACCGATATCAACCGCGACGGCATGCAGACGGGTATCGATGTGGATGCGTACCGCCGCGTGGCGCAGGTGGCGGGCTTTCCCGTGGTGGCGAGCGGCGGCATCACGGGCCTGGAGGACATTCGCGCTCTTGCTGCCGCGGGGGACGACGTGATCGAAGGCTGCATCACGGGCCGCGCCCTCTACGAGGGCAACTTCACTCTGAAAGATGCCCTGGCCGCAGCCAAAAGCAACCGAGAGGAGCAACGACATGCTGACCAAGCGCGTCATCCCCTGTCTAGACGTTAAGTGTGGCCGCGTGGTGAAGGGCGTCAACTTCGTCTCCCTGCGCGACGCCGGCGATCCGGTGGAACTCGCGGCGGCTTACGATCGCGAGGGCGCCGACGAGGTCGTCTTCCTGGACATCACGGCCACGAGCGATAACCGTGCCACGACGGTGCAGCTCGCCTCCCGCGCGGCGGGCGAGCTTTCCATTCCCTATACGGTGGGCGGCGGTTTCCGCGACCTTGCCGGTATGCGCCAGATGGTCGCGGCGGGTGCGGACAAGGTCTCGCTCAACTCTGCGGCGGTGAAGAACCCCGAGCTCATCACCCAAGCGGCGGCCGCCTTTGGAAGCCAGGCCGTCATCTGCGCCATCGACGCCAAGCGCGTGGGCGAGCCGGGGCGCCCCGGTGCGGATAAATGGGAGGTCTACGTGGCGGGCGGGCGCACGCCCACGGGCCTGGACGCCGTGGCGTGGGCCGAGGAGGCGGCGCGTCGCGGCGCGGGCGAGATCCTGCTCACCAGCATGGATCGCGACGGTACCAAGGAGGGCTTCGACCTGGCGCTCACCCGTGCAGTGGCACGCGCGGTCCCCATTCCCGTCATCGCAAGCGGCGGCGTGGGCACGCTCGAGCATTTTGCCGAGGGGATCCTCGAGGGCGAGGCCGATGCGGCGCTCGCGGCGAGCGTCTTCCACTTCGGCACCTTCAGCATCCGGCAGGTCAAGGAGTACATGGCCTCCCAGGGCATCCCGGTACGCCTCGACTTCTGAGGCTGCGCGGTCCCCAGGCACCGCATCTTGCCGTTCATTCGTCGCTCGCGTGCCCGAGCACGCCACGCTCCTCATTCACGGCAACCTGCGCACATGGGAACCGCTCACTGACCTTTACGATCATATCGATTGGAGCAGAACGCATGACTCAACAAGGTTTCGACGTGGATAGCCTGAAGTTCGATGCCAACGGGCTCATTCCGTGCGTGGTGCAGCAATGGGACACGGGCGAGGTGCTCATGGTGGCGTGGATGAACGCCGAGTCCGTGCGCCTCACGCTGGAGACGGGTACCACCTGGTTTTGGAGCCGTTCGCGCCAGGAGCTGTGGAACAAGGGCGCTACCAGCGGCAATATGCAGCAGGTGCGCGAGTTGTGGGCCGATTGCGATGCCGACACCTTGCTCGCGAAGGTTGACTCGCCCGGTCCGGCCTGCCACACGGGGGCGCGCAGCTGCTTTTTCAATCGCATCGTCTAGGGGCCGCGTGTCGTCGGTCATCAATCAGAAGGGACATCTGCTATGGGAGTTCGGACGGCAAACGTTCAGCCCGGAAACATCGGAGAGACGCTCGAGAAGCTGGCGGCCACCATCCACGGGCGCCGCGAGGCCTCGCCGGAGACGAGCTATACTGCCAAGCTGCTCACGGAAGTCGAGGACGAGCTGCTGAAGAAACTCGCCGAGGAGTCCAGCGAGGTTATCATGGCCGCCAAGGACAACGACCACGACCACATCCGCTACGAGATGGGCGACCTGCTCTATCACCTGCTGGTGACCATGGAGCGCTACGGCATCACGCTCGACGAGCTGGCCGGCGAGCTCAACGCCCGCATGAAGTAGCGTATCGGCTCCTACAACAGCGTCTCGTTACAGCTCGAACGTCTGCCAGGAGCCGTCGGCGCGCGGTGCGTCGAAGCTGCGGTAGCCGCATTCCCAGGCAAACCGGTACGCCTCGAGGATGCCCCAGCACACGTCGCACGCGCGGTGCGCATCGGATCCCACGGTGATGGGCACCCCCGCGTGGGCGAATCGCTTCAGAAGACCGCGGGTGGGGTAGTAGTCGCCGACGGACTTGCGCAGTCCGGCTGTGGAGACTTCGATGTGCCGGCCGGTGTCGTGCGCACATGCCGCCATCTGGTCCCACAGCGGCCGTAGGTCGAGGGTGGGCGCAAAGCCCTCGCGCGCAAAGCGCATGGCGAGGTCTGGGTGCGCCATGCTCTGGAAGTTGAGTGGGCTCTCGCAGGCGCGGCACCAGGTATCGGCGTAGCGGCGCCACACCTCGTCGGCGCCCAGCTCTTCCCAGATGTGCTTGTCGTCGCCGTCGTCGATCCATCCGGCACCGCTTCCAGGGAGGCCGGCCTGCGGCACGCCCGCAGCCCCATCGGATCCGGCCGCCCCCGCGGATACATCGCCCGGATTCCCGATCCAGTGGACGCTTCCCAGGCGGAACACCGCGCCGGCGCTCCACCGCTCCACGAACGGCTCGCATCCTTCGTACCAATCGCATTCAAAGCCGTAGACGAGCTTCAACTCAGGGGCGATCTCCGTCGCCAGCTGCCGTGCCGCCTCGAAGGCTCGACGATGCGCGGCGAGCTCCGCTTCGGGTACCTGGCACTCGAGTTCAGGATCCATGCTGGCGGGCAGCGTGAGGTGGTCGGTGGAGGCGAGGACGCGGCACCCGGCGGCGGCAGCGGCCCGCACGTTCTCCTCGAACGTGGGCTCGCCGTCGGAGAAGCGGGTATGGGTGTGGCAGTCGACGATGGGCGTTGACACGGGCGTCTCCTCACGCTTGGGCTACACTGCCCCTATGGTACTGCCGGGCACATGAGAGGGCGGGGCAGCATGATCGAGTTTACGCACACGATAACGGACCGCGAGGGCCTGCACGCCCGTCCGGCTTCCGAGCTCACCTCCGCGTCGCGCGCATGGGAGAGCGACGTGCTCGTCTCGCGCAACGGCGGAGCGCCCGTTGATGCCAAGAACCCCGTCAGGCTCATGGGGCTCTGCGCCTGCCAGGGAGATTCGCTGCACGTGACCGTTCAAGGGGCGGACGAGGAGCGGGCGGCCCGGGAAATCCGCCGCGTTGTGGATGCCCTCTAGGTTTGCGTGCCAAGACGTTGTTTTCACCCGTCGGTGACAAACAGGGAGGGTTCCCGCATGTTGTGAGTTGCCAAGAAACGCGGCAGAAGGAGTCCTCCCATGGAACGGCGTCCTAACGCAAGACTGTGACCCCGAGGGGGCGCGAGACGCTGGTCTCGCGCATAGAGTCCGGCCTCGGCGTCGCCGTCGAGTGAGTCATGACGGACAACGGACCTGGGCACCGCAGCGGAGAGTTCAACGAGTTGCTCGGGGCCGCCGGGGCCCGCCACGTCTACACGGGGCCGTTCAGCCCGTGGCAGAACGGCAGGGTCGAGCGGATGAACAGGACGATCGCGCAGGAGTGGCAGTACGCCCGGGCATGGGGGAGCGAGGGCGAGAGGGCCGAGGCCCTGGCGCCCTTCATCGAGCGCTACAATCGGGACAGGCCGCACGGCGCGTGCAGGGGACTTCCGCCCATGTCGCGCATCGTCGGCGTAAACAACCTATCGGCACACAACAGCTAGATGGCGCTTGCATGAATCGCTCATGTTGCTTTGGGTTGCGGCGCGTGTCCCAATAGGCTCTGAATCCGTTAACGGGCAGGCCTCGGGTGGGCGCGTATTTCGATTCGAATGCATCGACGAATGATCCAATATAATAAGCTGCTCGGTGAACGGTATGCTATGAGCCAATTCAGCTCACTTCTTTGAGCTAGAGAAAGCGCGTACTGAGCGATGTTCCTATAGGGGTCCAAGTTATTGAACCCAATAAGCTCAGTGGTAATAATGAGCTCAACAAATAAGAAGAAGGAATCAAAGAGGAATTGATAAGGAATGCCCAACATTCCGGGCATCTTCTACCGATTTGGAGTCGACTATGAACGTACGGGATTTGATTACTCAAGACCGCATCGTATTTAACGAGGCTATCGCCACAAAAGAGGGCCTCCTGACGGCGGCGGCACAGCTGTTTGCCCGTGAAGGAATCGCTGACGATGTACAGGACATGTACGACGCCCTCCAAGCGCGTGAGGCTGAGGCCCAGACGGGCATCGAAGACGGATTCGGTGTTCCCCATGCAAAAAGCTCGCACGTCGCGAAGCCCGCGCTGGCCTTTTTCCATACGGCCAAGATCGCCGACTACGTGGGCCTAGACGATTCGAGTATTGAGTGTTCCTTCGTGATCGTTTGTCCGGAGAACGGAGGAGACGTCCATCTGGACGTTTTGAGTTCGCTGGTCAGGCGGCTTGTGGATGAGGATTTCCGCAACGCGATGAGAGGTGCAAAAAGCGCTGATGAAGTGTTGGCGCTGTTGTAGGAAAGCTTGAGCTGGCGGAGTTCAAGCGGGAAAGAGGAGGAGATATGAAAGTCGTAGGTGTGACATCTTGCCCAACGGGAATCGCTCACACGTATTTGTCGGCCGAGAAGCTGACGAAGGCTGCCAAAGCGGCTGGGTATGACGTTAAGATTGAGACGCAAGGAGCTAAGACCGACAACGCGCTCACGGCGGAGGATATTGAGTCTGCCGATGTAATCGTTTTCGCGGTTGATCGCGCGATTGAGAAGGGTCGTTTCGCTGGGCGTAAAGTGAAAGAGGTATCCACGGCGCGCGCCATCAAGGAGACCGAGAAGGTTCTTGAGGAGGCGGTCAGGGGCGAAGGTCTTGTAAAGATCTCCAGTGATGCATCGTCCGCAGATGAAGGCGGAAAGAAGCTCACGCTGTATAACCACTTCATGAATGGTGTCAACATGATGCTTCCGTTCGTAATCGCGGGCGGCATCCTGATCGCGGCGTCATTCGCTTTCGGTATCAAGGCTTCAACCCCGGGTGATCCGACATATAACCCGATCGCCTACGCCCTGAACAACATCGGCGGAAATGCGGCTTTCTATTTGATGATACCTGCGCTTGCTGCCGGTATTGCCCAATCGATTGCCGGCAAGCAGGGCCTCGCGGTCGGCATGGTGATGGGCTTGCTCGCCAAGATCGGCGGCTCGGGATTCCTGGGTGGCATGGTCGGCGGTATCATGGCGGGCTATTTCACCAAGTTCATGGTCGAGAACGCCGGAAATAAGGTCCCGAAGTCCATCGCCGCTATCTACCAGCTGATTGTCGTTCCGCTGGTGTCGATGCTCGTGGTCGGTCTCGTGTTCATGTTCGCGGTCGATACGCCCGTTTCCTGGGCTCTCAACGCGCTGACGGATTGGCTCAACAGCCTTGGTTCTACTTCCGGTATCGTGTTTGGCCTGCTTATCGGTATCATGATGGCTGCTGATATGGGTGGTCCCATCAACAAGTCCATCTCCACTTTCGCGATTGGTCTTATGTCTGCTGGCGTGAACGCCCCTGTCGCTGCTTGCATGGTCGCGGGAATGACCCCGCCGCTGGGCCTCGCCCTCGCCACCATCCTGTTCAAGAACAAGTTCACCGAGGAAGAGCGCACGAACGGTAAGTCTTGCTGGATTCTCGGTGCATCGTACATCACCGAGGGCGCCATCCCCTTCGCGGTTGCCGACCCTATCCGCGTTATTCCGAGTCTGATGGTCGGATCTGCCGCTGCTGCCGCGATTTCGCTTGGCTTTGGTGTGACGTCCATGGCTCCTCACGGTGGTATCTGGGTCATCCTGATCCCCAATGTGATTAGTAATCCCTTGGTCTATTTTGGCGCGATTGTGGTCGGTGCCGTGCTTACCGCCCTGTGCGTCGGCATCCTGAAGAAGCCGGTTTCCGAGAACGCGTAATGGGCGAAACCAACTGGGAAAGCAATTTGGAGGAATTGAAATGCTGTACACGATGAAGGATCTTTTGAAAGTCGCTCGCGAGAACCATTTCGCAGTGCCCGCTTTCAATATATGCAGCTTCGATATGCTCAAAGCCATCATGGAAGAGGTCGAGGCCCAGAATTCTCCGGTGATTCTCGAGATCCATCCCGATGAGATCGCATACCTCGGCGATTATTTCGTTGCCACGGTGCGCGAATACGCCCTTCGTAGCCCCGTGCCGGTTGTGATTCATCTCGATCACGGCGCTACGCTGAACGATGTGGTGCGCGCCATCCGTTTGGGCTATACCTCGGTCATGATCGACGCTTCTGCAAAACCCTATGAAGAGAACGTTGCGATTACCAAGAAGGTTGTCGAGATCGCCCATATGGCCAATGTTTCCGTCGAGGCGGAGCTGGGAACGATCGGCAGCAACGCGAACGCCGCCGAGGGCGGTTCGCTCGAGATTATCTACACCGATCCCGATCTTGCGGAGGACTTCATCAAGACGACGGGGATCGATACGCTTGCAATCGCAATCGGCACCGCACACGGTCTCTATCCCAAGAATGTGACGCCTAAGTTGAACATCGAGCTCCTGAAGGAGCTTGAGGAGCGCTTGGATATCCCGTTCGTTCTGCATGGTGGTTCCGGTAATCCCGATATGGAGGTGTCTGAGGCTTCTCGACATGGCGTCGGCAAGGTTAACCTCTCTTCTGACCTGAAGAGTGTCTTCTTCAAGGCGATCGCCGAGCATCTCGCCGAGCATCCGGACCATTATGAGCCTAACCAGATCTATCCGGGCCCCAACGAGGCCGTCAAGAAAGTTGTTAAGCACAAACTTGAAGTGCTCGGGACAATCGGGAAGGCCTCCCTGTACTAGGCTGAGAGCCTTTCCTTAACTTGCGATGGGGCGTGGGTGCTGGCCATGCCTCATCGCTTAGTCGATAGCCCGCTTATACTTTAGATAGGCAACGTGAAAGGGGCGGGCAAGGTGCTTTCATCTGTCGAAGAGCGACGAAATGAGATTTGCCGTCATCTGGCTATCGCGCACTTCCTGTCCGTTGGCGAGCTCGCTCGGCGTGTCGGCTTCAGCATCGCGACGGTCAAGCGGGATTTGGCTGGGCTGGAACAACAGGGCTTTGTGCGTCGCGAGCACGGTGGCGCGGTCCTAGTGGAGCAAGCGAAGCTCGATGTGCCATATTTCATGAAGATGGCCCGCACGAGCGAGGAGCGAGATAAAGATGCCCTGGCGGGCGTCGTGCAGCACTTGATTCACGATGATATGACGCTGATTTTGGATTCGAGCACGACGTGCCTTCATGTTATCCAGCAGCTTACGAAGTTCAAGGGGCTCCATATCATCACGAATGGCGTGGCAACTGCGGCGTTGCTTGCGGAGCGGACGAACGCGGAGGTTTGCATCTTGGGGGGCGTTGTGTCTACCCATCACCAGACGGTGAACGGCGCCAAGGCGTATAACGATATGCTGAGCTATAACGCGGACCTTGCGATTCTTTCATGCCGCGGTTTCGATGCCCGGGTAGGCGCAACGGAGATCTCCGAGGGAGAGGCGATCTTGAAGCAAGCGATGCGGCGTCAGGCCGCAGAGGTCGCCTTGTTGGCAACTGCGGAGAAGAATCGGAAGCGGTTTGTATACCAGAGCCTAAGCTGCTCTGATTTGAATTGTTTGGTGACGGATGCAGATTTGAGCCCAGAGGATCTGTCGCTACTTGAATCGAGCGGTATAGATTTGCTGCAACCTGGCGCATAGCAAGGGGGGGCCTTTCATCTCGGCAGCGAAGCGGATGCCGCAACGAAAGGTGTCTTTATGTTCTTTATAGGAATTGACTTGGGAACCTCGGCAACAAAGATTCTTTTGATGGATGAACAGGGGGCCGTCGAGAAGGTTGTCTCGAGGTCTTATACGGTTGAGTTTCCCCACCCGGGATGGTCCGAGCAGGATCCTGGGGTATGGTGGCGTTCGGTCTGCGATGGCCTCGATGAGCTGCTTTGTGGTATCGACCGGTCGGAGATTCGCGGTGTAGCCTGCACGGGGCAGATGCACGGCCTAGTTGCACTTGACAGCGATGGTTCCGTAATCCGCCCTGCCATCCTGTGGAACGACGGGCGGTCCGCGCAGGAGGCGGAGCGTCTTAATGAGACGTTTGGCGAAGAGGGGCTCAAAGCCCGTACGGGCAATATCGCCTTTGCTGGTTTTACCGCACCTAAACTCCTGTGGATGAGGACGCATGAGCCGAATCAGTTTGCCCGCATCCGTCATGTGTTGCTTCCCAAGGACTACATCGTCTATAGGCTAACGGATTGTTTTTCAACGGACGTTAACGATGCCTCGGGAACCCTGTTGTTCGATGTCGCGAATCGCTGCTGGTCGCAAGGGATGATCGACCATTGTGGTGCCAAGGGCACTTGGCTCCCGGAAGTGCATGAAAGTCATGAATCGGTTGGCATGCTCACCCCTGCCATTTCGATGCGGTTTGGACTGGCGAGCGACGTTGTTGTCGCGGCGGGCGCGGGGGACAACGCGGCTGCCGCTATAGCGTGTGGGGCGATAAACGCCAATGGGTGCAACATCAGCGTGGGGACATCGGGCACCGTGCTGATTCCGACACACAGCTACTATTCGAGTGTCCCCGGTTCGCTCCATCAATTTGCCCACGCGGATGGGGGCTACCATATCATGGGCTGCATTTTGTCTGCCGCAAGTTGTAGCGAATGGTTTGTGGGGGATGTTCTTCGCACAGGGAATTATGATACTGAGGAGGCCGGTCTGCTCGACCGCGTGCCGACCAAGGAATCACCGTTCTTCCTCCCATATTTAACGGGCGAGAGAAGCCCTCATAACGATCCGAATGCGAAGGGTGCCTTCGTCGGTTTAAGTAGGTCCACATCGCGCTCGGAAATGGTGTACGCGGTGCGAGAAGGCGTTGCGTTTGCGATTAGAGATTGCTTCGAGGTCGCTAGGGAGCAGGGGATTGATATCAGTGCGAGCACGTTGTGCGGTGGTGGGTCGCGAAGTGCTCTCATGAGGCAATTACTCGCAGATGTGCTTGACGTCGATATATGTCTTCCCGCCGTAGACGAGGGCCCTGCATTTGGAGCTGCGATGTTGGCGGGAGTTGCGGCGGGGCTGTGGCCATCTGTAGATGATTGCGTCAACGATACGTTCAAGTTGAAAGGGCGTGTTGAGTCTCGTCGGGATTGCGTCGCTGCACTTGAAGAGCGCTATCGAGCCTGGCGGAGTTTGTATCCTTCGCTCTTCGATTTCTATCAAGCAAATTAAACGTGACATTTATAAACAGTCTGTTCGTAAGGAGTGATTATGTTCAAATCGGCTAATTTACCCGACGTTATAATCGGCTTGATTACGGTGAGTCGAGATTGCTTTCCTATCGAGCTTTCGGTGCGTCGTCGTTCTGCGGTCGCGGCTGCTTGCGTGAATCGGGGGATCTCAATTGAAGAGGTGTCCGTCGTGGTCGAAAGCGAGCGAGATGTTTTGCTTGCGCTTGACGAGGTGGCTTCGAGGGAATGCAACGCTTTGGTCGTATATTTGGGCAACTTCGGCCCTGAGACGCCGGAGACGCTGATTGTAGACAGGTTTGATGGCCCCTGTATGTGTGTAGCCGCAGCAGAGGGGGACGGCGATTTGATTAATGGCCGTGGAGACGCATATTGTGGCATGCTTAATTGCAGCTATAACCTGGGGATGAGGCATTTGGTGGCGCATATCCCCTCAGAGCCTGTTGGTACGGCCGATGAGATTGCAGAGAAGATCGCCGATTTCTTTCCGATCGCTCGTGCGATCATCGGGGTGCGAAACCTGAAGATCATTACCTTCGGACCTCGCCCCCAGGATTTCTTCGCCTGCAATGCCCCCATTAAGGGTCTGTACGAACTGGGTGTCGAAATCGAGGAGAACTCAGAGCTCGATCTCCTTGTCGCATACCGTGCTCACGAGAATGACCGGCGCATTCAGTCCGTTTGCGAAGACATGGCGCACGAGATGGGGCACGGTTGCTATTACCCAGATATGTTGGAACGTATGGCGCAGTTTGAGCTCACATTGCTCGACTGGGTAGACGAACATAGAGGCATTAAGAAATACGTTGCTTTTGCCGATAAATGCTGGCCGGCGTTTCCCTCGCAGTTTGGATTCGAGCCTTGTTATGTCAACAGCCGACTGGTTTCACGCGGCATTCCCGTTGCATGCGAGGTCGATGTTTACGGCGCGCTTTCTGAATATATCGGGATGTGCGCTAGCGATGATACGGTGACGTTACTCGATATCAACAACACAGTGCCAGAGTCGATGTATAAGGATGAGATTGAAGGAGAATTTGCAGGTGGATATAGACTGTCCGACACCTTCATGGGCTTCCATTGCGGGAACACGCCGAGCTGCAAGATGTGTGCTGATAGGGCGGTCAAGTATATGCTCATACAGCATCGACTCCTTGAGCCGGAGGGCTCCGAGCCTGATTTCACGCGTGGCACGCTCGAGGGTGATATCGCTGAAGGGCCGGTTACGTTTTACAGGCTGCAGTGTGACTCTGAGGGCGAGTTGCGTAGCTATATCGCTCAGGGAGAAATCCTGCCTGTTAAGACGGGGTCTTTCGGTGGCATTGCGGTGTTTGCGATCCCGGAGATGGGAAGGTTTTACCGTAACGTTTTGCTGGAGAAGCGCTATCCCCATCATGGTGCGGTTGCGTTCAATCACTGCGGTAAAGCCCTCTATGAGGTGTTTAGGTATTTAGGCATTAAGGACATCGCATACAATCAACCGGTTAATGTGCCGTATCCGCGAGAGAATCCATGGTCATAAAAGGGCCGACTGGCCGTTCTGCGTGGTTCCGAGCTTATAGCTGCCTGCAATGATGCGGCTTGGAGATAAGCCGACGTCTTTCTTTCAATGCCTCGTTGCATATTGCGACGGGGCTTTTGCGTTGCGCGCACCCAGCCGAAAAAGATCGCTGCGCCGCGAGAACGCGCTACCGCAATCGTGCCGAGGCCGCTCTGAATCCCGCTAAAACAGGCGTTTTTCAAGGTAGTGAATCGATTTGGCACGACATGCGGGGGGATGCGGCGACAAACCTGCAGGTCAGCGCTCCGGCATTCTACTTGGTTGCGCCTTTTGATGGTCGAAAACGTCTTTTTGGCCGGTCAATCGGTTCATTGCTTTGAAGCACGCCTGCGGAGAGGCGGGCTGGTTGTCCGGATGGCCTCTACAGGTGTGCGGAACCTTGGGAAGGGTTCCCCAACCGGCACAATACCCGTTTTCCGAGGCCATGCACGGGAATCAGAGGCCCTTTTGCTGGTCAATCGCAAACCCGCAGTCCAGCGCCGGCCGAAATGCGAGGTTATGCACGGCGGGCGCACAACCTCGGCAAACGTGGCCCTAAATCGTGCACAACCGCGAAAAACGGACGATACGGGACACCCGGCTCTCCGGCTTGGGAATGACGCCTGTCGCCTCAACCGGCATAGATTCCGCTCCTACTTTCCCAGCATGTGCCGCACGGCCGCGACGGGGTGGTGGAGCAGCATGCGCGGGCCGGCGTAGCGCATTACGTTGCGGATGCGCTCTTCCATGGCGGGCGGATAGCAATGGCGCTCGCAGTTCTTGCAGGAGGTCTTCGTCGCCATCTTGCGGCAGGCTGCCGTGCGCGCCACGGCAAAGCGGTCCAGCTCGGCGCAGTCCGGGCAGAGGGCCTCGCCGCAGAAGGCTGTCCCGGTCTGGGTGCTGCGCGCATGATGACCGGCGCAGTAGAGGGCGACCATCTGTGAGACCACGAGCTTCTCGCGCTCGCGGCGGCGGGCGACGGCCAGGGTGTCGGGTGTTCGGGGCATGGGCGGCCTCTCGTTGGAGCGCGGACTGTCTGTTGGAGCTTGCAGCATAGCAGAGCGGGTGGGATGCGCGCGCCGCGTGGACGCAAAGCGCCACCGCGCGATGTCTGCGTGGGTACAATGGTGCCCACGGGCGCCGACCCTGCCATGAGGTACGGGCCCGCGCGGGAGGAAAGGAGCCCTATGACATCTTTGCGGCGAGCGCTGCAGGCGTTTGGATACCTGAGCTTCGTGGGCGGAGCCGATCTGCTCATCACCATCGTGGTGCTCTGCATCAACGAACAGCCGAGCTACCCGGGGCTCTGCCTTTTGGCGCTCACGGCGTTCTGCGCCTTCGTGCTCGGCGGCAACAGCATCGGCGTCGTGCGCGGCGAGCGCCCGGCAATCAAGCTGCTGCCCCAGATCGTCATCGCGCTGTTGGTGAACGTTGCCGATACCGGCGTTGCCCTGACGCTCGACCAGGCCGTGGTGGCTGCGCTCGCCAACGCGCTCATCTGCCTGGGCGTTGCCGCGACGGCGCATCTGGTGAACCGTGAGCAGATGGGCACGCGTTCGTAGCCGCCCGCTGCCTCGCATCTCGGGCTTGTCATCCTTACGGGGAAAGGAATCATCATGAAGCTGCTCATCGCATCCGACATCCACGGTTCCGCCTACTGGACGGAGCGTCTGATGATCGCCGTCAAGGAGGAGGCACCGGACCGCGTGGTGCTGCTGGGCGACCTCCTCTACCACGGCCCGCGTAACGACCTGCCGCGCGACTATGCTCCCAAGCGCGTGATTCCGCTGCTGAACGAGCTTGCCACCGCGGGTAACGTGACGGCCGTGCGCGGTAACTGCGACGCTGAGGTCGACCAGATGGTGCTCGACTTCCCGATTCTCGCCGATTATGCCCAGCTGATCGATCCGTCCGGCCGCGTGCTCTTCCTCACGCACGGGCACGTGTTCGGCGCGGGCTATCACAACTCGGTGGACAACCTGCCCGCGCTGCCGGCGGGCTCCGCGGTGGTCTATGGCCACACGCACGTGAAGGTGAACGAGGACGCGGCTCCGCAGGGATATCCCGGCATCTGGGCATTCAACCCCGGCAGCGTGAGCATCCCCAAGGACGGCGCCCACAGCTACGGCATCTATGAGGACGGCACATTCCGTCACGTGGTGCTGTCGGACGACGCCGAGGCCTGAGGCCATGCGGTCCATGGGTGAGCGGTATGCCAAGGTGGTGGGCATCATCGTGCTCGCGCTCGCCATCGCCGCGACGCTGCTCTTTCTCCTGTTCCTGGCGGCGACGGTGCAGATCGCGGTGCGCGACGGCGCGGGCGAGGCCGCGGGCCCCGCGTTCGCCGTCCTGTGCGTGGGAGGCTGCGCCGCGGTCTGCTGGTGGCGGGGCCTCTGGTGCCTGGCACAGGTGCGCCAGGGCATGCCGCTTGCGCGCTACCGGCTGGGGAGCGACGCCCGCGCGGTCGTGGTGGAGCCGCTTACGCCCGCCGAATGCCCCGCGGGCGGCCCGTTCAAGCCGGGGCTCTTCCTCTACAGCGATTCCTATCGGCCCGACGACAACCTGACAGGCTTCGACATCGTGCACAACGAGGTTCACGCCATCGACACTGAGGGCATCTCGCCCGTGACCGAGCAGTGCTAGCGCGGCTACGTCTTCAATCGCGGGCGCGTGAACAACGTGCTCGTGTTCACCCTGTTCTGCGACACCTTCGTCTTCGCGTTCGAGCTGGACGCGCTGCGCGTGGAGGAGCGCCGGGTGAACGACACGGATGACGGGCCTGTGGACGCGGGGCGCCGAGAGTGGGGCGACACCCGGGTCGTGCTCGTGGCGCGCCGCTGCTACAAAGTGCCATACGCCGCGGTGGTATCGTGCGAGCGGCACGAGGATCCCGCCTGGCTCCGGCTCGTGCGCGGGCGCGCCTGGCTGGGCGTCGACCTGCACCTGGCCGACGGCTCCACGTTGTTCACGCAGGTGAGCGACTATCCCCTGGGCGATGCGCCGGCCAAGCGCAGGGAGCGCTTCGAGCGGGGATGCGATGAACTGGAGCGCCTTATCGCGGCCGGGTCCGGCAAGGCGGGTACGAACGAATAGAGGGGCGAGCCGTTCCGTCACGGCATCCCATGACGATAGGAGAGAGCATGCAGAAGACCGATCTGGGCGCAGGCAAGCTGGCAGACCTGCTGCCCAATACGTCCACGCTGGTGGATGCCCGCGAGCAGATGCAGGCGCTGGTGAAGACCATCTGGCGGCTGCGCCAGCCCGACGGCTGCCCGTGGGATCGCGTGCAGACGCACGAGAGCATCGCCAAGAACATGATCGAGGAGGCCTACGAGGCCGTCGATTGCATCGAGGACGGCGACGTGCCGCACTTGCGCGAGGAACTGGGCGACGTGCTCATGCAGGTGGCACTGCACGCGCAGATCGCCGCCGATGCCGGCGAGTTCACCCTGGCCGACGTAGCAGCCGATCTGAACGACAAGCTCATTCGCCGGCATCCCCATGTGTTCGGCGAGCGCGCCGGTGCGGATACCGCCGAGGACGTGCTGAAGATCTGGGACCAGGTGAAGGTTGCGGAGAAGGAGTCGGCGGATGCGGCGGCGGAGGCCGCGGACGAGCGCCCGGCCGGCCTGCTCGACGGCGTGCCCCGTGGCCTGCCGGCGCTCATGCAGGCGCAGAAGGTCTCGCGCAAAGCGGCATCCGTGGGCTTTGAATGGGAGTCGGTCGACGACGTGTGGGCCCAGGTGGAGAGCGAGCGCGCGGAGTTCCAGCATGAGGAGCGGGGGAGCAAGGCTGCGGAGATGGAGTTCGGCGACCTGCTCTTCGCCTTGGTGAACGTGGCGCGGCGCGAGGGCATCGATGCCGAGAGCGCCCTGCGCGCCAGCACGGCCAAGTTCCGCGCGCGGTGGGCGGCCATGGAAGACGCCGCCTTCGCCGCCGGCAGGACCATCGAGAGCTACGACACCGCTGAGCTGAACGAGCTTTGGGACGAGGCGAAGGAAGCGGGGCTGTAGTTTCTGCCGCTTGCTGAGAGAGGGAGACGGAGGACCATGGACGCATCCGTGCTGAGAGAGCTGGCCGAGCAGGTTGCGCACGGCGAGCTTTCGCCCGAGGAGCTGGTAACGCTCGCACAGGTGCCCCCGGTGAGCGACTTGGGCTACGCGCGGGTTGATAACGACCGCGTGCGTCGCACGGGGGTTTCCGAGGTGGTCTACGGCGAGGGGAAGACCACCGCGCAGATTGCCGGCATCGTGCAGGCGATGGCGGGCGCGGGCCAGAAGCGCGTGCTGGTCACGCGGCTGGACGAGGCCAAGGCGGCGGGGGTCCGCGAGCTGCTGGCGCATCCCGAGGAGGGCGCGAAGCCGATTGAGCTGGCCTACCACCCCGAGGCCCGGGCGGGCGTCGTCGGCGGCATGCCAGGCCCCGATGGCCGCGGGGACATCGTCATCGCCTGCGCCGGTACGAGCGACCTGCCCGTGGCGGAGGAGGCGGCGCTCACGGCCGAGTTTCTTGGCAACCGCGTGCGCCGGCTGTTCGACGTGGGCGTTGCCGGCATCCACCGGCTGCTCGCGCACGAGGACGAGCTGCGCCGGGCGCGCGTGGTCGTTGCCGTGGCGGGCATGGAGGGGGCGCTGCCGAGCGTGGTGGCGGGCCTCGTGCCCTGTCCGGTCATCGCGGTGCCGACGAGCGTGGGCTACGGCGCGAGCTTTGGCGGCGTGACGGCGCTCCTCGCCATGCTCAACAGCTGCGCGAGCGGCGTGTCCGTCGTGAACATCGATAACGGATTCGGCGCCGCCTTCCAGGCCTCGCTCATCAACCACCTGGCGTGAGCGATGGGCTTTTCGCCGGGTCGCCGCGCCTGAGGATTGGAGATCGCATGACGGGGTCGCTCTTTCTTGACTGCTCGAACGGACTATCGGGGGACATGCTGGTCGCCGCGCTGCTGGACGCGGGTGCGAGCGAGGAGCGGCTGCGTTCCGTGCTGGCGAGCTTGCCCATGGCGGGGGAGTTCGAGGTGCGGGTGAACCGCCGTACGATCGCGGGGCTCGACGCGTGCGACTTCGACGTGGTGCTCGCGCACGGCGAGACGCACGACCACGACATGGCGTATCTGCACGGGCATGGGCACGCACGCGAGCAGGACGCCGCCGCCCCCGAACACCATCACCACCGCGCCCATCGGAACCTGGCCGACTGCCTCGCCATCGTGGATGCCGCCGCCATGACCGACGGCGCCCGGGCCATTGCGCGCCGCGCGTTCCAAATCCTTGCCGATGCCGAGGCCACAGCGCACGGTACCACGCCCGACCAGGTGCATTTCCATGAGGTCGGCGCGGTGGATTCCATCGTGGACTTCGTGGCCGCCGCCGTGCTCATCGACGACCTGGCACCCCGGCGCGTCTACGCCGCCCCGCTGCCCGACGGCCACGGCACGGTGCGCTGCCAACACGGCGTCATCCCCGTGCCGGTGCCCGCCGTGGTGAACATCTGCCAGCAGCAGGGCCTGCCCTTCGCCCATGTGGATGTGGAGAGCGAGCTCACGACCCCGACGGGCGCGGCGCTGCTCGCCGCCGTGGGGACGTGCTTCGAGCTGCCGGCGGCGTATGCCGTTCGGAAGGTTGGCCTGGGCGCCGGCAAGCGGGCGTATGCCGTGCCGTCGCTCCTGCGGGCTCTACTCATCGATGACGTTGCCGGCGATACAGGACATATCTGCAAGCTAGAGTGCGACATCGACGACGCGACCCCCGAGCTGCTCGCTTACGCGGCGGAGCGCCTGCGCACCGAGGGCGCCCGCGAGGTGCACTGGCTGCCGGTCTTCTCAAAAAAGGGCCGTCCCGCCTACCAGCTGCAGGTCATCGTCGTGCCACAGGATATCGAGCGCATCCAAGGCGTGATCTTCCAGGAGACCACGACCATCGGCATTCGGCGCCAGCTCATGGACCGCACTGTGCTTCCGCGTGAGGAATCCACGGTGGAGACCCCGTTTGGCCCGGCGCGCGTGAAGACCGTTACGTTGCCGGATGGCTCCACCCGTTCCAAGCCCGAGTTCGACGACCTGGCAGCTATTGCCCGGCGGGAAGGTCTGCCGCTGCGCGTTGTGGACGCCGCGGTGAGGAAGCTCATCTAGGGCGCACCCGGCGAACTGTCTCGTTTCGGTAAGCCTCAACTTTTTCAGTAAGCCATGGGCAACCTGGGGCATAATAAGAGAAGTTTGGTCCGGCTAACACGTAGTCGGACACCCTCCAAGAAAAGGAGACTTGCATGAGTGAGATTATGGACGTTTACGGTCGCGCGGTTCTGGACTCGCGCGGCAACCCGACCGTCGAGGTCGAGGTCGTGCTGGACGACGGTTCCTTCGGCCGCGCCATGGTGCCCTCCGGTGCTTCTACCGGTGCTTTCGAGGCATGCGAGCTGCGCGACGGCGATAAGGGCCGTTACCTGGGCAAGGGCGTGACCAAGGCTGTCGAGCACGTGAACAAGGAGTGCGCCGACGCCGTCATCGGCATGGATGCCTTCGATCAGCGCGCCGTGGACGCCGCCCTCATCGCTGCCGACGGCACCCCCAACAAGACCAACCTGGGCGCCAACGCCATCCTGGGCGTGTCCCTCGCCGTGGCCCGTGCCGCTGCCCAGTCCGCTGGCCTGGAGCTCTACCAGTACCTGGGAGGCGTCAACGCCCACCTGCTGCCGACCCCGATGATGAACATCCTCAACGGCGGCGTGCACGCGGACAACAACGTGGACTTCCAGGAGTTCATGATCATGCCCGTCGGCGCCCCCTCCTTCACCGAGGGCCTGCGCTGGTGCGCCGAGGTCTATCACACCCTCAAGGGCGTTCTCAAGGAGTCCGGCCACAGCACGGGCGTGGGCGACGAGGGCGGCTTCGCTCCCGACCTCAAGACCAACGCCGAGCCGTTCGAGTACATCACCAAGGCCGTTGAGCTCGCGGGCTTCAAGCCGGGCGAGGACTTCATGTACGCCATGGACCCGGCTTCCACCGAGTTCTACAACGCCGAGACCGGCAACTACGAGCTGAAGGGCGAGGGCCGCACCCTCACCACCGACGAGATGATCGATTACTGGGCCGACCTGGTCGAGAAGTACCCGATCATCTCCATCGAGGACGGTCTGGCCGAGGAGGACTGGGACGGCTGGGTCAAGCTCACCAAGCGCATCGGCAACAAGGTGCAGCTCGTGGGCGACGACCTGTTCGTCACCAACACCGAGCGCCTGAAGAAGGGCATCGAGCTGGGCGCCGCCAACGCCATCCTGGTGAAGGTCAACCAGATCGGTACGCTCACCGAGTCCCTCGAGGCCATCGAGACCGCCAAGGAGGCCGGCTACGCCTGCATCGTGTCCCACCGCTCCGGTGAGACCGAGGACAGCACCATCGCCGACCTGGTCGTTGCCACCAACGCCGGCCAGATCAAGTCCGGTGCCCCCTGCCGCTCCGACCGTATCGCCAAGTACAACCAGCTCATCCGCATCGAGGACGAGCTCTTCACCAGCGCCCAGTACGCTGGTAAGGCTGCTTTCTACAACATCAAGTAGCAGCTGCTCCGGCGCTCCTGCGCCGCCGCGCCACGCGATGGTCCAGACGGCATCGGGCTCCGGCCCGGTGCCGTCTTTTGTTTTGTAAAGGCCTCGGCCGCGTCATTCGCGTATCGCGTACAGACTTCTTACAGTCGGCTGATAACCGAAGAAAATGCTCCCGGTACCCTCGTATGCGGTTCGCCTGACGATCAGGTCGCGACTATGAGGGAGACATATATGGGAACGTTTGAACGCGGGCGTCGGCTCGTCGTGCGGGGCGCCGTCGCCGCGGTGGCTGCCGGCCTGATGCTGGGCAGCGTGGCGGTGCCGGCCTTCGCGCAGGGAAAGTGGATGAGCGGTGAGTACCACACGCACACGGGCATGTCCAAGGACGCGACCGAGGGCTACATGGGCCTGCAGAACTCGCTGGCTGCCGCCTTCCGCAACCAGGCCGTGCTCGCCGCGCTGCAGGCATCCTCGCCGAACAGCCACGTGGACGCCATCAAGTACGGGCAGCCCTACGACTACCTGTTCTTCGCCGACCACCTGCGCCGCTCCTCCACGTATATGACCAAGGGCGGCGGGGATTACAGCACGCCGTTCTACAAGGCGGTGCAGGAGCAACAGAAGTCGCTGGCTGAGGCGCTTACCACCACCTACCAGGGGAAGATCGTCTACTCCGGCTTTGAGTGGGACATGCCGGGCCTGGATCACGCATCGGTGGGTCTTATCCAGTCCGACAGCGACGAGGTACCCTACGAGGGCATTCACGAGTTCGAGTGGAAGTACGCGCACGCCACCGACGGCGACGATGCCACCTGGGCCTTCGACAACAACGGTGCGGCGGAGCAGGCCATGTGGGGTGACCGCCTGGGCGACTCCGACGTGCAGCACGCCTACGAGGGCGCGGCGTGGATCGCGGAGCACTATCCCGACAGCTACCTGCTGCCCAACCACCCCTCGCGCCACGGCTACTCCGGTAGCGGGGCCGTCACCATCGAGAACCTGCGCCGCCTGAACGACGTAGCGCCCAACAACGTGTTCGGCTTCGAGGGGATGCCGGGCAACCAGATGTCCGGCTCCAAGCGCGGTGAGCTGCCAGAGAGCTTTGCCGGCGCGGACAAGGACATCGCGCAGACGGGCGGCGTCTGGGACGCGATGCTCTCCGAGGGGCGCCATTTCTGGAACTTCGCCAACGCGGACTTCCACTTCAAGGTCTCGAGCAACGGGCAGTATTCCAGCGGCTACTGGCCGAGCGAGTACGCCCGCAACTACACCTACGTGAACGACGCCGAGGGCGACGGCTACGACGTGCACGATGTGGTGGACGGCCTGCGCTCGGGCAACTCGTTCTCCACGTACGGCGACATCATCGACGCGTTGGACTTCACGGCGGCGAGCAACGGCAAGACGGCGACCATGGGCGGCACGCTCGAGGCCACGGCGAGCGATCCCGTCACCATCACGGTTCGCTTCCGCGTGCCGGCCAAGAACAACTACCAGAAGATCGGCACCACGGACACCGGCATCGCCGCGAGTGGCACGCCCCAGGTGGATCACATCGACCTGATCCGCGGCTCGGTGACGGGCAAGGTGGACGAGAGCGCGTACGGCTCCACGGCCAACACGGACGCCAAGATCGTCAAGACGTTCTCCAAGGAAGAGCTGGGCCAGCCGGACCAGGACGGCTACTACACCGTCACCTTCACGGACACGGCGGACCATGCCGTCTACTACCGCCTGCGCGGCGTGAGCACGAACGCGGTGGACGAGAACGGCGACCCGGTGGCCGATGCGCAGTTCGACGACGTGTCGGATCCCAGCACGCGCATGGACGACATCAACGACCAGAACTACGCCCGCTACTCGTTCTACGCGAACCCGATTTTCGTGAACGCGAGTGCCTCAGACACGTTGTACGAGCAGGTGAAGGCCAACCTGCAGCAGGCGGTGGACGCCTTCGACGCCGCAGATGCCAAGGCCTACTCGGCCGCGAGCTTTGCTGCCTGGAAGCAGGCGGTAGACGAGGCGCGGGCGCTGCTGGCCCAGGGCGCTCCGGACCGCGACGCCCTGACCGCCGCACTGGATAAGGTGACGACGGCGCAGAAGGCGCTCGCTCCCGCCGAGAGCGGCAAGCCGGGCACGGGCGGCGGCACCGGGAACGGCGGCGGCACCGGCACCGACACGAAGAAGCCCGTCGCCGTCTCCGGGAACGGCAAGAAGGGCAACCTGCCCCAGACGGGCGACGACGCCGGCGGGGCCGTGGCGACGGTCGCCCTCGCGGGTGGCGCGCTCGTCGTCGCGGGCATCGCGGCAAGGAAGCGCCTGTCCGCCAACGGAAAGTAGCGCGGCGAGCGATCAACGAGGCAGGGGAGGGGTCGGCACCTGGACGGGGTGCCCGACGCCCCATCCTTACCGGCGGTACCTGCGTGGTGATCGGCGTGCTGCTTTTTGCCTTGTGGTCCGCGGATTTGAAGACTGCGACCGCGATGGCGATCTACGTGCTTCTTGCTTTCGTGGCGGCAGCGGGGCTCTCCTGTGCGGCGATCATGGTTATGCGGTTCTATCGCCGGTCGAACGAGGTTCGTCCGTAAGGCCGTCGTGCCTAGCGTATGGGACGTGTGCGCACAGCGCGTCATGGGATAGGATGAGCGGGATCGCGAAAGCGGCCCCGCTTTTGCATACGATGTTGCATGAAGCGAGGGCATAGGGCAAAGGAGCTTGATATGGCTGAGTATCGCGTGGCGGCGATCGATCTGGGGACGGTATCCTCGCGTCTCGTGCTGGCGACCGTGCAAGAGGGCGGCATCGTCGATTCGCATAAGCACACGATCATCACCGACCTCGGCGAGGGCGTGGACGCGACCGGGAGGTTTAGCGAAGCGGCTGTCGAGCGGGTGGTAGCGGCGTGCCAGGCGTTTTTGGGCGAGATCGCCGCCTTTGCTCCTACTGGCATATGCACGACGCTTACCAGTGCGGCGCGCGATGCCAAGAACGGCTCGGTCCTGCTCGATGCACTGGGCGCCTTGGGGCTGCGCCCGCAGGTGATTCCTGGTGAAATCGAGGCGCGTTTGACCTTCTACGGCGTGGCGCATGACTTTGCCGACCAGCGTATCGTGGTTGCGGATTCCGGTGGCGGCTCAACCGAGCTCGCGGTGGGGAGCTATGCGCCGGGCTATCCGCTTGCGCTCGACCATGTGCGCTCGATCGACATCGGATGCCGTCGCGTGACGGAGCGCTATCTGGTGCCTGCTCCTCCAACGTCCGCGCAGCTTGAGCAGGCTGCCGCGTTCGCTCGCGGTGCGTTTGGGGACTATTGGTCCGCGTTGCCGGTGCATCCTGATCGTTTGGTCGCCGTGGGCGGCACGGTGACAACGCTCGTGGCGCTTGTGCACGAGCTCGCCGTGTACGACCCCGCCTTCGTGCATCTTCACGGGTTGTCGCTCGATGAGGTCGAAGGCGCTATCGCGCGCTTGCGTGGCAAGACGGCCGACGAGATTGCCGCGCTTCCCGGCGTGCAGGCCAAGCGTGCGCCGGTGCTGCTCGCGGGTGCGGTCACCATCGCCGAGCTCATGCGAACGGGTGGCTACAAGGAACTGACGGTGAGCGAGAACAGCCTGCTCGCCGGTATGGCGGCAACGTTGTTCGAGATCCTTGCCGGTGTGGAGCCGGCCATCGGGTGGACGCCGGAGCTGAGCTAGGGCTGAGGCGATGGAGACGGCGCCGGCGGGCGAGCGGCGTGCTGGCGCTGCAACGCGGGCTCGACGATACCAATAGACACGTTCCTAGCGAACGCACCGTGCCTATCGGTACGTTCGGTGGCGGGGCTGCTGGTGCGTCGGCGGCGAGAGTACCGAAAGGCACGCCACTTTGGGCAGAGGCGTGCCCTTCGGTATGGTGGCGGGCCGACGAGTGATTGTATAGTTCGCTTGGAACGCCGCCGCGCGTGGTAAGCTGAGAGCCTAGCGCACACACATCTCAAACGAACCAGGCGCACCATGGCTGAAACTCACAACAACGCTCAATTGATCGCGCGCCCCCATGCGCGCACGGCATCCCGTTCCTTCCATGCGGAGGAGTCGGTCTCGTCGCGCTCGCAGCGGGGAGATGCCGCCCGTGCGACGGCTGCTCGTGGAAATCGAAACCCCGCGCGCTCGCATGCGGGGCGTCGGACCAACTTCATGAAGTACGCGAACGACAACCGCGTCGTCCGCGCCATCTACGCCATCACCACCGGTCCACAGCGTGTGCTCTTCTATGCCGTGGTCGCGTGCGCGCTGCTCGCGTATGCATACGGCCCCGTGCGCGACCTCTACGTCTCGTACCGAACGGGCGACATCCTTGCCAAGCAAGAGGCTATTCAGCAGGAGTACAAGGATGGCTTGGAGGCCGAGGTCGAGTCCTACCTCTCCGAGCAGGGAATCGAGGAAGCGGCGCGCAAACAGGGCATGGTGATGCCCGGTGAGCGTTCCATCACGGTCACCGGCGACGGCTCCTCCACCGACTCCAACTCGCAGGATTCCACAAGCAGTTCCTCCGCGGATGCTGCGAGCTCCTCGGATTCCGGCGCACTGACGACCGCATCCCAGGTCGAAGCTGCCGAGCAGCAGGTGTACGCGGATGCCCCCTGGTACGTGAAGGCGCTCGACCGCGTGTTCTTCTTCTCGGGCGTTGAGGGACAGGCCGTGGTGTCTGCGGGCGACGCGAGCACCTCTTCGTCCTCGAGCTAGGGGAGGCGCATGATGGCGATGGCTTCGCGCGTTGCGGCCATCGGCTGGATGCCTACGGTCTCTCGATAATCAGGCTGGTAGGGGCGGTGGGACTCGAACCCACAATCCCGAAGGCCGAAGATTTTAAGTCTCCTGCGTATGCCAATTCCGCCACGCCCCCAGCGATGGATAGTCTAGCAGAGGAGCGTTCCCCTTCTGGGCGTCCTGTGGTCGATCGGCACGTTTCCTAGGGTTTACCAACGTGCATCCCAGGGCACGGTGCGTAGTGTAAACTAACGGAGTCTGCACCATTGAAAGGAGAGCACAATGAAGAAGATCGTCCTGGCTTGCGGTTCTGGTGTTGCCACCTCCAACGCCGTTGCCAAGAAGGTTACCGAGCTGCTGGACGCCAAGGGTTACGAGGGCCAGTACGAGATCGAGCAGTGCGCCATCGCCAAGGCGGCCGAGTGCTGCGCCGATGCCGACCTGCTCATTGCGACCACCGTTGCCCCGGCGGGCATTACCTGCGCCTACGTGAGCGGCGTGCCGTTCCTCACGGGTATGGGCAAGGTGGACGCCGAGAACCAGATTCTCGACGTGATGGCCCAGTAAGCAGATTGCAACATCTTGTTCGCGAGCCGGGAGTCTTCGTTTGGGGCTCCCGGTTCGCGTTTTTACGCAACCGGTGACGAGGGGAGCGCGCCATGACCTCTGTGGATACCAGCCTGTTCAAGCCCGAGCTCGTGTTCCTCGATTTCGACGCGCGCGACCGTGCCGACTTCTTTAACAAACTGGGTGTGGAGCTCAAGGCGCGAGGTTACGTCAAAGACTCTTGGCTCGGGGCCATCAAGGCGCGCGAGGAGAGCTACCCCACCGGACTGCCCTGCCAGGAAATCAACGTTGCCATTCCGCACACCGATCCCGAGCACCTGAACAAGCCCTATATCGCGATTGTTCGCCCGCGCCGTCCCATCGACTTTCAGGGTATGGGCGGCATGTGCGATCGGGTGCCCGCGGAGCTCGTCGTGAACCTGGGGCTTCTCGCCCACGCTGACGAGCAGGTTGCGGCCCTGCAGGCGCTCATGCAGGTCTTTATGGATGAGGAGCAGGTGGCTCGCGTTCGCGCCCAGAAGGATGCCGAGGGCATGGTTCGGGTGATGCGGGAGTACTGCGGCGCCTGATAGGTGCCTTGGATCCCGCGGAGCGTGTTGCGGGGCACGCGTGTGACTCATCAAAAAAGAGCTTGCACGGTGCCAATGCTTTCGCTATGATTGTTCAGCACGCGGGCGTGGCGGAATTGGCAGACGCGTATGGTTCAGGTCCATATGGGGGCAACCCCATGAAGGTTCAAGTCCTTTCGCCCGCACCATCAAATGTTGAAGGCTCCTGAGGGAGCCTTTTTCTTACTCCGCCTGCGTTGCCCCGTTGCCCCCACCGAGCGAAAACCCACCGTCTCCGGTGCCACCATGGTGTAGCCTGAAAACCTCATTCGCACACCACCTGGAGGAGGCCTGCCATGAACAACCCGAATCTATCTGCCGAGGACCCGGCAGTCGCCGTCGCGCTCGATCAGGAGCTCGCGCGTCAGCGGGAAACGATCGAGCTCATCGCGTCCGAGAACATCGTGAGCCCGGCCGTTCTTGAGGCTGTGGGCAGCGTGCTGACCAACAAGTACGCCGAGGGCTATCCGGGTAAGCGCTATTACGGAGGCTGCGAGAAGGTCGACATCGTGGAGAACCTCGCTCGCGATCGCGCTTGCGAGCTCTTCGATGCCAAGTTCGCCAACGTCCAGCCCCACTGCGGCGCCAACGCTAACCTGGCCGCCTACGCCGCGCTCATCAAGCCCGGCGACAAGGTGCTCGGCATGAGCCTGGACCAGGGCGGCCACCTCACCCACGGGAGCCCGGTCAACTTCTCGGGCAAGCTCTACGACTTCGTGCCCTATGGCCTGAACCTCGAGACGGAGACGATCGATTACGACGAGCTCGAGCGCCTGGCCGAGAAGGAGCGCCCGGCGCTGATCGTTGGCGGTGCCTCCGCGTATCCGCGCATCATCGACTTTGAGCGCATGGCCGCCATCGCCCACGGTGTGGGCGCCAAGTTCATGGTGGATATGGCGCATATCGCCGGTCTGGTCGCCACGGGTGCGCATCCCTCCCCGGTGCCCTACGCGGACGTGGTGACCACCACGACGCACAAGACGCTCCGCGGCCCGCGCGGCGGTATGATCCTCACCAACGACGAGGCGCTCGCCAAGGCGATCGACAAGGCCGTCTTCCCCGGCACGCAGGGAGGCCCGCTCATGCACGTGATCGCCGGCAAGGCGGTGGCGCTCGGCGAGGCGCTGAAGCCCGAGTTCACCACCTACATCGACCACGTGGTGGAGAATGCTGCCGCCATGGGTCGCGGGCTTGCGGAGGGCGGCTTGCGCCTGATTTCGGGCGGAACGGACAACCATCTCTGTCTGGTGGACCTCACGCCCGCCGACGTGACGGGCAAGGATGCCGAGAAGCTGCTCGATCTTGTTGGCCTGACCGTCAACAAGAACTCGATTCCGGGCGAGCCGCGCAGTCCCTTTGTGACGAGCGGCATCCGCGTGGGTTCCACCGCCGGCACCACGCGCGGCTTCGACGCCGAGGAGTTCCGCGAGATCGGCTCGCTCATTGCCCGCGCGGTCTTTGCCGCGGGTGATGAAGGCGCGCTCCAGCAGGTGCGTTCTCGCGTGGACGAGCTACTCGCCGCGCATCCGCTGTATCCGGAGCTGTAGCAAGCGCGCCGCCCGGTCCCAACGGATTCGGGCGACGTAATTTGTCCTGAAACGTACGAGTCCGCATGCCGCCCGGCGTTCGCCTTGCCCCATGTCACGCTCGCGTAAAACTTGGGGCGGGGCAGGTTCCGGCGGAATCGCCTGGGGTATGCTACTCGCAATGTCATCAAGGGAAGAGGAGCCCTCATGTACGGAATCGGCAGTATCTTGGGTGGAATGATGGGCCTGGTCATCGTGGTCTTTGTCCTGATCATTCTGGCCCTGAACACGTTCTTTGTGGTGAAGCAGCAGCATGCGGTCATCATCGAGCGCCTGGGCAAGTTCAACAACATCGTGGGCGCGGGCTTCCACGCCAAGATTCCGCTCATCGATCGTAAGGCCGCCACGGTGAGCCTGCGCACCATGAAGAACGGCTTCGACATCGACGTGAAGACCGAGGATAACGTGACCATCGGCCTCGAGGTCTCGGCCCAGTACCATGTGAGCTATGAGCGCGGTAACACGCCCGCCGATTCCGGCGTGTACAAGAGCTACTACATGCTGCAGCAGCCGGTGGCGCAGATGCGCGACTTCATCACCGATGCCCTGCGCAGCTCCATCCCGGTGTACACGCTGGATGAGGTCTTCGCCAAGAAGGACGACATCGCCAAGGACGTGAACGCCACGGTGTCCGAGCAGATGGCCGCGTACGGCTTTACGCTGGTCTCCACGCTGATCACCAAGATTGCTCTGCCGCGTGAGGTCGAGGATTCCATGAACCAGATCAACGCCGCGCAGCGCACCAAGGCCGCGTCGCAGGACCTGGCCGAGGCCGACCGCATCCGTCGCGTGACGGAGGCCAAGGCGGAGGCCGAGGCCATGGAGGAGAGCGGTCGCGGTATCGCGGCCCAGCGCCAGGCTATCGCCGAGGGCATCAAGGGCTCGCTGGACACCATCCAGGCCACGGGCGTTTCCACCGACGAGGCGAACAAGCTGTTCATGTTCACGCAGTGGACCGAGATGATGAACGAGTTTGCCAAGAGCGGCAAGGCCGCCACGGTGGTGCTGCCGGCAGACTTCCGCGAGAGCGCGAGTCTCTTCGAGCAGATGAGCGCCGCCCAGCAGGCGGGCGAGGGCGTGAAGGTGCCCTCCATCAAGCCGAGTCAGGACTAAGTACAAGCTGAGCGTTTATGGAGCGGGGCCGAGGAGAATCGGCCCCGCTGCCTAGGGCGCGAAGCAACGAACCGGGTTTCGTTCGTCAGGAGGCTGCATGGCTCGCCAGGATTCCAACATCGATCCCTTTAACGCGGGGGAACCTATTCTGCCGTGGGACGACCCGGCCCAGCTGCACGATGGGGACGGTTGCGTCTTCGACGACCAGCCGTACAACGCGCCCAGCAAGCGGCAGGATGACTACGAGGCACCGGCTTCGTCTGCGGATCAGGCGTCAAAAGAGACGTCGCGCGGCTCCAAAAAGAGGCGTGAACGCCGCCGGTCCTCGAGTGCCACGTCGAGCACTGCGAGCACTTCGAGCTCATCGAGTTCAAAGGCTACGGTTGACACGCTTAAGAAGCAGGCTGAGGTAGCGGCGCGCGCTCGGGCCGCATCGCGCGAGGGCAAGGGTCGCCGCCGCGTGCTGCCCCGCGTGATCGTGATCCTCATCGTTTTCTCGGTTATCGGCACCGGGCTCGATATGGCCGGCTCCATCATCGACAACATCTTCTCCAGCCGCTCCGATAGCTCGAGCTATGACTCCAGCTACGATTCCTCCTCCGATACCAGCAAGGAAGATGAGCAGGCCCAGCAGAATGCCGCGTCCAATGATGCGGACAGCTACATAGACGCGATTCCCAAGACCGAGGAGTATCGCGCGCTGGCGAAAAGGTGGCTCGAGAGCAACATGCCGTACATGACGGGCTACGACGCGGCGGGTTCCGGCATCGACGAGGAAGCGTGGGCGGACTGGTTCCTGAACAGCGTTTCGTTCACGCAGACCGATGCGTACGTGTACGCCAGCTATGGGGATAACAATCCGGCCGAAGCAAGCGTCAGCTACGACGTGACGTGCCCGGATGTCTACGATGTCTACGATACCTTTAGCTCCGCCGCAAAGGACTACCTCTATGAGCAGGGCGTTCCGTACTACAATGACAACCCGCCGGCTCTCACCGAGGACCAGAAGGCGCACCTCCGCGAGCTGTTTGCAGCCGCGCTCAAAAACGTCAAGATGAACGAAGGGCGCTTTTTCAGCCTTGAGCTGACGGAAGATTCGGACGGCATCTGGAAGGTAGACGAGACCACGGCGCTCAAAAATTACAAGAGCACCACGAGTCTCTCAACCTATGAGTAAAAGGGTATGGCGGCTTTTGGGTTAGTCCCAGAAGCCGTCGTCTTCTCCGGACTGCCTGGGCCCGCGATCCACGTACAGCTTGTGGGTGCGGCGCTCGAGGATGACGGCCGCGATGGTGAAGGCGATGATGCCACCCACAAAAAGGACGGCAAGGCCTGCGCGCGTGTTGAACAAAAAGGAGAAAATCGCGTCCATCCGATGCCTTCTTGGTGTCTCGACGTCTTGGTTTACGCGCACAAGTATATACTTGCGGATGCAAAACTGAATGTGCGAACCGAGCTCGATACGGAAGGCAGATACCATGCTCGATATCAAATTCGTCCGCGAGAATCCCAATGCGGTAGACGAGGCCATGGCCAATCGCCAGACCTCGTGGGATCGCGAGAAGTTCTTCCAGATGGACGGCGAGCGCCGCTCCGTCATCGCCGAGGTGGAGGATCTGCAGGCCACGCGTAACGCCGAGTCCAAGAAGATCGGCGAGCTGATGCGCGCCGGCAAGAAGAATGAGGCCGAGGCCGCCAAGGAGGCCGTGCGCAAGGTCAACGAGAAGATCGACGGCCTTGCCGCCAAGCGCGCCGAGCTCGAGCAGGAGCTCTACGACTTCATGGCCCATCTGCCGAACATCCCCTGCGCCGCCACGCCCGTGGGTAAGGACGAGACCGAGAACCCCGAGCGTCGCCGTTGGGGCAAGCCCCGCGACTTCGCAGCCGAGGGCTTTGAGCCCAAGGCGCACTGGGACCTGGGCACCGACCTTGACATCCTGGACTTCGACCGCGGCATGAAGCTCTCTGGCAGTCGTTTTACCGTGATGGGCGGCGCCGGTGCCCGCCTGGAGCGCGCGCTCATCAACTTCTTCCTCGACACCCATACGAGCCGCGGCTTCAAGGAGTGGTGGCCGCCCGTGGTGGTCAAGCGCCAGACGATGTTCGGCACGGGTCAGCTGCCCAAGTTCGAGGACGACGCCTATCACGTGTCCGGTGACAACTTCCTGATTCCCACCGCCGAGGTCGTGCTGACCAACCTGCACGCCGGCGAGGTGCTGGACGCCGATAGCCTGCCGCGCTGGTACACCGCCTTCACTCCGTGCTTCCGCGAGGAGGCCGGTTCCGCCGGTCGTGACACGCGCGGCATCATTCGCCAGCATGAGTTCGACAAGGTCGAGATGGTCAAGTTTGCCACGCCGGAGGACTCCGACAACCAGCTCGAGAGCATGACCGCCGAGTGCGAGTACCTGCTGCAGCAGTTGGGCCTGCCGTATCGCGTGATCAGCCTGTGCACCGGCGACCTGGGCTTCTCCGCGCGTCAGACCTACGACGTGGAGGTGTGGCTCCCGAGCTACAACAGCTACAAGGAGATTTCCTCCTGCTCCAACTGCGGTGACTTCCAGGCCCGCCGCGCGAACATCAAGTATCGCGACCCCGAGAACTTCAAGGGTACGCGCTACCTGCATACGCTCAACGGTTCCGGTTTGCCCGCGGGCCGCACCATGGCGGCGATTCTGGAGAATTACCAGAACGCTGACGGAACCGTGACGGTTCCCGAGGTCCTGCGCCCCTACATGGGTTGCGACATCATCGGCGCCTAGGTCTAGCTGCCGCTTAGCTCACGTGGTCGATTCAGAACGCCGCTCCGCATAAAAGCGGGACGGCGTTCCGCTTTTATGCGGAGGGCGGGGGAGCGAGTGGGTGCATGTCCAGCCGAAGCGTTTGCTCGATGACCTTCATGAGCTCGTCGTCCGTGATGCCAGGGCACACCTTGATGAGTCCCACGAGGCCGAAGAGGACGACGCAGAACATCTCGTAGACCATGTCGATCTCGATCTTGTGGAAGCGCGCGTACTCCGTGACCACGCAGGCGTTGATGGCGTTGACCGTCTCGCGCACGGCGCGAACGTCGAACTCGTCGCGGCAGCCGAGCTCCTCGAGAACGCGAATCATGGGACGCGGCTGACCGCTTGCGTCGTAGAGGGCACGCCGAAACGCCTGAACACAGGTGCGGAGGCTTTCGGACGTTTGGCCAAAGACGCGGCCCTCGTTCCAGACCAAGGCGCTTTCAACGAGGTCTTCCACGTAGTCATCGAGTACAGCATCGGTAATCTGCTGCTTGCCCGAGAAGTAGTAGTACACCAGCTCGCGCGTGATTCCTACCTCCTGGGCAATGTCTTTCACCGTGGTGCGGTGGACGCCTTGAGTCTCGTAGAGGCGACGGGCCGCTTGTACGATCTGCCCCTTTTGTCCCTGGAGGCGCCTGCTCCTCATGGAGAGGCGGCAGGCGAATCCTTCGACCTTGCAGGTTTGTATGGGGTCTGGTTGGTACATGGGACACTTTCTGCGACGAACAGGGGCCACGTCCGGATGCGGACGTGGCCCCATTATTGCCGCGTGTACGGCACTCCCTTGCTGGTTTCAGTGAGTGGGGGAGAGTCTTCGGTCATCGGCCGGCGCTGTACGGAGGCCGACCGCCCAAGCAAAACACGATAGTCGTCTAGCGATTCTCCTCAACAACGCTCTGGTAGGCCTTCGTGTCGGTATAGAGCTCCTGCGTGAGCGGATTGAGGTGCTGGCGCCTGATCTTGGCGAACTGATACACCGCCACGCCCGCGTTCATCAAGAGCGCCAGCAGGCTGACGATGAAGAACGCGGTGGGGTTGTGCGTGGTGTATATGGGTGCGATGCGATCGGCGAACTGGGGAACGGTCATGACGAACATGATCCACAGGCCGAGCGTGTGGGCACGGTGCTGCAGCCAGGGTCCGCGTTTGATGAAAAAGCTCGGGATGGTGCAGGAGAGCAGCAGTGCCAAGCCGCAATAGGCCGAGTGGTCCGAGATGCAGTTATAGGTGTAGGCAAAGTTCCACAGGTCGTACGCGATGATCCAGGGCCAGATCATGTCGGGCCAGATCATGTCGCGAGTGCGGTCCTTCGAGATGAAGATGCCCATCCAGCCGCAGATGGTCACGATGTTCAGGATACCGGCGATGCCGTTCATGATGTTCCACGGCCCCGAGATGGTCCACAGGTTGTCGACCTCGCCGCCGGTCCAGAGGGCGTAGCTGAAGACCTGGAAGTCGCGGAGCACCGCCTCGGCGATGTTGACGGCCAAGATGATGGGCGGAAAGAGCAGCGCCCACTTGTTCTGCCCGAGCTTGGTGTAGCGGAGCACCATGAAGCCAAGACATCCGGCCAGAGCGGAGTACGTCTTCACCCAGTTGAACCACGTGCCCGTTCCATATTCGTTACCCGGTGCAGCCGTGGTGGGCCAGATAAAGACCGTGCAGAAGAGCGGCACGATGGCAAAGAGCACGATGCCCGTCCACGGTTTGGCTCGGCCCAGCTCGTTGAACGCCATTAGGGCGAACAGGATGAAGAGCCAGATGGCCCAGTACGACATGTCCTGCGCTTGGTACAAAATGCCCATGCTTGCCTCCCTTAGCTGCTGATAGGTAACGCCCAGTATAGAAAGCCGGAGCAGAGGCGTCTTTACATATCGGTACGCGGTGTAAAAGATGCCGGTGCCGCCCGGATTGCTACCGTCTGCGGAGAGCTTACCATGAAAATGCAAAAACGAACAGAGAAAGTACGAACAGAAGTTTGTATTTTTGAGAAAGAGATGATAGAGTGGAGGCAACGCTAGCTGTTGTGTGCCGATAGGTTGTTGACGCCGACGATGCGCGACATGGGCAGAAGGCCCCCGCACGCGCTCGAGCGAACGGTCCCGATTATATTGCTCCATGTAGGCCGGAGGGCCTCCGCCCTCTCGGCCTCGCCCGCGTGGGCGCGGGCGTACCGCCACTCCCGCGCGACCGCGCGGTTCATGCGCTCGGCCTTGCCGTTCTGCCACGGGCTGAACGGCCCCGTGTAGACGTGGCGGGCCCCGGCGGCCCCGAGCAACTCGTTGAACTCTCCGCTGCGGCACCTCGACCCCTCGCCGGGCCTGCTCCGGCGCGACCACTCGCCGGCGGCCTGGCGGCTGACGCCCATCTGCCGGGCGGCCTCGGCGACGCCGAGGCCGGACTCTATGCGCGGGACCAGCGTCTCGCGCCCCTCGGGGTCAGTCTTGCGTTAGGATGCTGTTCCATGGGAGGGCCCCCCTTCTGCTGCGTTTCCAGGCAACTCACGGCATGCGGGAACCCTCCCTGTTTGTCACCGAAGGATGTAAACAACGTCTTGGCACTTAACAGCTTGAATCCTCGGTGAACGAGGCTGCCGCGACGGGCCACGGGCACGCGCGACCGTCAGAGGGAGAGGCAGCGCATGGCGCTCATCAACTTGGAACCACCTGAGATTGCGGGCTGCGCCTGCGACGGCTACGACTTGCTTGACCAGAACATCGAGGCCCGTGCCCGCGAGGTTGAGCTGGTGGCCATCGACCTGGACGGCACCCTCTTCACCGACGAGAAGACCATCACGCCGCGCACCGTTGCGGCCATCCGAGCGGCGCTCGGATCTGGCATCCACGTGGTGCCGGCGACCGGTCGCGTGCTAAGCATCCTGCCCGCGGAGCTCTTCGGCGTACCGGGGATGGAATACGCCGTGGGCTGCGCGGGCGCGTGCGTGATGCGGCTGGGCGCGGATCGCGCTGCGAGCGCAGACATTCACGAGACCGGCATGGAGTCCGACGAGGCCGCCGATCTCGTGCACAAGCTGGTGTCGCGGTTCGGCGCGAGCGTCTTCGTGGACGTGGTCTGCCGCGGCAAGATTTACACGGCCGCCGACCAGCTCGATCATCTGGACCGCACGACGCTTGACGGGCGGACGCAGGCCTTCGTCCGCCGCACCCGCCGCGTGATGCCGAACTTGGTGGACGGCGTGCGTGCACTTCCCGGCCCGATCGGACACATCAATCTCTTCTATACCGACCGCGAGGTGCGCTTCCAGTTGATGGCGTGGCTTGCGAAGCACACAGATTACGAGCTGTCCAACTCGCTTGGGTGGAACATCGAGATCAACGCGGCGGGCACGTCCAAGTGGAACGGGATATGCTGGCTCGCCGCGCACCTGGGCGTGCGCGCGGACCGCGTGCTCGCCATTGGGGACAGCGCCAACGATGTGGACATGATCTCCCATGCCTGGCTCGGCGTGGCCATGCGCAACGCCGAGCCAGGCATCCGTGCGCGCGCCCAGGCGCAGACCGCGTATGACAACAACCACGAGGGCGTCGCCCGCATGCTCGAGGAGCTGGTGGAGCTGAAGCGGGACTAGCACAGCTTGGACCGGAGCGAAGTTGTCGGTCTAGGATACCGCCGATGCGGCGTCTGACTGCTTCTTGATGCTGTTCGCTATGATGATTTTGGTGAGACGATCCCTGTCCGTATTGATGCAGACGGTATAGAGCATGTCGACTACTTGGAGCTGTGACATCCTCGATGTTAAGGCCCCGCTTCGCACCTCGGGCTCAGTCCGTACGGTCTGGAGTGTCACGTCGGACTCCTTTGCGAGGCGGGAGGAGACTGGCTCGCTCGTGATGGCGATGACCGACGCACCTCGCCGATGGGCCTCGTGTGCACAGTTCGCCGTCTCGGGTGTCATACCGCTGTAGCTGATGGCGATTGCAAGATCTGTCTCGGTCATGTTTTTCGCGATAAGAAGCTGGTTGTGCCAGTCGGCCTCAGCGTTACAGGTGAGATTGATTCGCAAAAGCTTTGCCTTGAGGTCCTGTGCCACAAGTTGAGATTCCCCGATACCGAAGATGCCGATACGCGCCCGGGTCAGGATGAGCTGGGAGCAGGTCATGAGACTGGAGAGACTAACGAGACGGGCAGTATCCTCTACCGCGCGTATGGTGCGTGCGGTGACCTTCTGCACGATGACGTTCACGGAGTCTTGAGGAAGGATGCCCTCCTGCATTTCGGTGAGCTGGGCGTTTCGCGCGGCGCATGCGAGCAACATGGCGCGCTTGAAATCCTTGAACCCCTGGTAGCCTGCCCGCTTGCAGGTACGGATGATCGTTGCTGGAGAGACGAAGGCGGCGTGCGAAAGTGAGTGTATCGTCGCGTGCGAGGAGACTTCCGGGTTGTCGAGCAAGAAGCCTATAAGCGCATCCTCGGAGGGTCCGCAAGAGTGACGCATCGCCTGCAGACGCGAGAGTATATCCTCCGGGTTTAGAACCGCAGGAATCTGTTCCTGTGTTGCCTCATCCATATCCAGCTCCTCCTATTCGTCTCTGTTGAGGGTGGTGGTTACGACGGTTCCGCCAAGGCACCGAATAAAGCGACGCGTTCAATGTAGTTCGGTCGAGTGAGGTTGATGGCAGCTTTCGAATACTTGTTACATCTGGTGATAAAAATGGCGCATGTTGGGTGCCGCTTGAAGTCGGAATTCTACCGTTGGGGTGAAAGATGCCGGTACTCTTATATCAGACCACTTTGTGAAGGGGATGGAAAGGACCTTTGCATCCACTATGGGTCCGGAAGGAGGCGGACGGTAAGGGATCGCCCGCGATCTGTCTTTGATGGGAGATGGTTTCATGGGATGCATTCGTAGGGTCGGCTGGCGTGCTGCCGCCATTGCTGCGATCGCGACAGGCCTATCGTGCGGGAGCGTACTCGCGTATCCAGCCCCCGTGTTTGCACAGCAGGCTGTGCAGGCCGATGTGAGCGCCGACGGCTCGTTTCAGATTGATCGCTCATACCCCCGCTACGATTCCCAGCCGAATTCCGGCTACGATGATAGTCTGACCACGAATGCTGAGAACAGTTTCGTAGGGTTTGAGGGTCAGGGCTACCTGCTGGTTCGAAGTGCCCAGCCCGATGCCTACCGTCTCTACGTGAACGGGAAGGGGGTTTCGCTCGCCGGCTCGCAGGCAAACGTGTGGAACAAGGTCGACATCTCCGACGTCACGGTCAACGGTAACAACATCCTGCAGGTTTCCCGTATCACCCCGGATGAGGACCTGGGATCGAAGAGCCTGCTTGACGTGAAGGTTCCCTACCCGAAGCTGCTCGATGCCGCCGCCGAGAACGAGGGGAACGATGGCTTCCGCCTCATCGACCAGATTATCCAGGCGGAGATCGATCACGGATTCACCTCCGCTCAGATCGTCATTACGAAAAACGGGAAGATCGTAAAGGAGTCGTCGTACGGCCTGGCAAACTCCTACGCACAGGACGGGACACGTCTCACGAGCGGTGCGCGGGTGACCAACGACACACTGTACGATCTTGCGAGCAACACGAAGATGTACGCGACGAACTACGCCGTCCAGAAGCTCGTGTCTGAGGGCAAGATTGATATCAACAAGCGCGTGCAGGACTACATTCCCGCCTTCAAGGATGGCGATAACGATGCCATCAAGGGAAAGAACGTGCTGACCGTGAAGGAGATCCTTCAGCATCAGGCGGGATTTCCGGCGGATCCTCAGTACCACAACATAGATTATAATCCTCAAACCGGTAAAACCGAGCCTGGGAGCAAGGCAAACGCGGCGCTTTTCACACAGCATCGCGATGAGGCACTCTCGAAAATCATCGCCACGCCACTCGACTACATGCCTGGAACGAAGACGGTCTATTCAGATGTGGACTACATGCTTCTGGGATTCATCGTCGAGCAGGTAACGGGACAGCGACTTGACGAGTACGTGGCCCAGAGCTACTACAACCCCATGGGGCTCACCCATGTCACTTTCAACCCGCTGCAGCATGGCTTTACCAAGGATCAGGTTGCGGCAACGGAGCTGAACGGCAACACGCGCGACGGTATTATCAGCTTCGACAACATCCGCACGTATACGATTCAGGGCGAGGTGCACGACGAAAAGGCGTTCTACACCATGGAGGGCGTATCTGGTCATGCGGGACTGTTCTCGAACGCCCATGACCTTGCCGCTCTAACCCAGGTGACGATCAATCGCGGCGGTTACGGGGAGAACCGGTTCTTCGACCGCAATACGCTCGACCAGTTTATCAAGCCGAAGGATACGAGCAACACCTATGGCCTGGGATGGCGGCGCGAGGGGGACAACGGATATTACTTCTATTTCTCTCCCATCGTAGACTCCAGCACCGTGGGGCACACCGGTTGGACGGGCACGCTCACGGTGATCGACCCGGTGAACAACGCATCCCTTGTCTTGCTGACGAACGCGAAAAACTCCCCAGTTGTGAACAACAAGGTGAACCCCAACTACTTTGTGGGGAACCAGTTCCTCACAAGTGGGTATGGCACGATTGCGACGATTGCATTCGACGCGCTGAACAACGGTAGTGTTGAGTCGAACGATGCCAAGCTGGTTGATGCTATCAACCAGCTTAAGGATGAAATCGTCAGTACGCAGCAAGCGGGTGGAGACGTTTCGGGCCTGAACAAGCGGCTCGATGCGCTGAACGAGGTTCTCAATCAACGCAAGGACGGATCGGACATCATTGAGGGCTATCTCAACGGGAAGTCGACTCCTCAAGTTGATACGAGTCGTTTGAAGGCAGCGATTGACGAGGCAACCCAGCTTGATACCGATAGCTGGACGGCTTCATCGCGCACGAAGCTCGTTCAGGCTATTGATGCTGCCCGAGCCGGTCTTACGTCTACCTCGCAACAGGACGTGGATGGCCTCACAGCGGAGCTTAGAGCAGCGATGGCGGGGGTCGAACGGTACACGGCGATGTCGCTCGAACAGCTGGAATCCTCTTATAAGGCAAATTCCGATGGCGTGTACGAGCAGGGTTCCTACGAGGCATATCAGAAGGCCTACGATGCGCTCCACGATGCTCTCGCGAACAGCGGAGACCTTTCAAAGACCGATGGCGAGGCGCTTGCGGCCGCGCTCGCGACTGCCGAGGCAAGCCTCAAGAAGGCTGATAACCAGAACCCAGGCGGAAATGACGGCAAGCCCAAGCCCAACCAGGGTCACACGGGTGAGAAGAACGATGCGGGTATCACGAATGACAAGAATGTGGGCGCGGCTCGTAAGCAATCGCCCGGTTCACTCCCGCAGACGGGGGATGATTCCTGGGTCGCCTCTGCTGTGGCGGCAGCTTTTGGCGTTGCAGCTACCGGGGCGGGAATTGTCTATCGCAGGAAGAGGGATGACCAATCGTGATGGATAGGTTTCCGAGTACGTGTGGGAAGTTTGAGAGACGATGGGAAAGGAGGTAGTTCATGCTCGATCTTAAGAAACTGTCAACCGAGTCGCGCAATCCCGAGACCATGGGGCTCGACGAGATGAGCCCGCTCGAGATCGCGCAGGCCATGAACCGCGAGGATGCACGGGCCGTCGCGTCGGTGACCGAGATTCTGCCGCAGGTCGCGACCGCGATCGAGTGGGCTGCCACAGCCGTGGCGGCCGGGCATCGCCTCATCTACATGGGCGCCGGCACGAGTGGGCGGTTGGGCGTGCTGGACGCGGCGGAGTGCCCGCCGACCTTTGGCGTGTCGCCCGACGTGGTGGTGGGGCTCATTGCGGGCGGCGCCGGTGCCTTTATCAAGGCGGTCGAGGGCGCCGAGGATAGCCGCCAGCTGGGGGAGGACGACCTGCGCGGGCTGGTGCTGACGGCCGGGGACGTCGTGGTCGGTCTGGCTGCGAGCGGGCGCACCCCCTATGTCCTGGGCGGCCTGGCCTACGCCCGCGCGCTGGGGTGCAAGACGGTGGGTATCGCGTGCAACCGCGATTCGGCCGTGGGCCGGGAGGCTGAGCTCGCCATCGAGCCCGTTCCCGGCCCCGAGGTCCTCACTGGCTCGACGCGCCTCAAGGCGGGCACGGTACAGAAGCTCGTGCTCAACATGATCTCCACCGGCACGATGGTGCGCTGCGGCAAGGCCTACCAGAACCTCATGGTAGACGTGCAGGCCACCAACGAGAAGCTCGTGGTGCGCGCGCAGAACATCGTGATGGATGCCTGCGGGTGCGACCGCGAACAGGCCGTGAAAGCGCTAGCTGCCACGGACGGCCAGGTAAAACCGGCCATCGTATCCGTGTTGCTGGGTTGTGACGCGGAGAGCGCGCGAGCAAGGCTCGACGCCTCCGCCGGTCACGTGCGCGCCGCGATCGCGGAGTAGCCGGGAAGGGCCTCCCGAGGGAGGCGCCCACCGGTCGCGCCGCCGGTTGCGGAGCGGGAGGGTACGGAATCGCAAGCGAAGGGAAAGGATTGGACATGACGGATAAGGAACTCGCCGCGCGGCTACTCGAGCTGCTCGGTGGCAAGGACAACGTCACGGCGAACGCCGCCTGCATGACCCGCCTGCGCGTGGGCGTGGTGGATGCCGGCAAGGTCGACGTCGAGGCGATCAAGAAACTCGACGGCGTGATGGGCCTTGTCGTGGACGACACGATGCAGATCGTCCTCGGGCCGGGCAAGGTCAACAAGGTGTTGACCGAGTTCTCCCAGCTCACCGGTCTCGCGGCCGGTGTCGCCGAGGAGAGCGTGACCGACGCCGCCGCCGAGAACAAGGCGGCGCAGAAGGCGAAGTACGAGGCCAAGCCGGTGCAAGCGTTCTTGAAGAAGATCGCCAACATCTTCGTGGCGCTGCTGCCGGGTATCATCGCCGCCGGCCTCATCAACGGCATCTGCAACGTCATCAACGTCGCGTCGGGCAACGTCCTGGCCGACGCCTGGTGGTACCAGGGCATTCGCTCGATGGGCTGGGCGCTCTTCGCCTACCTGCCCATCCTTGTGGGCTACAACTCCGCCCGCGAGTTCGGCGGGTCCGCATCGCTCGGCGGCATCGCCGGCGCGATGTGCATCGCCAACGCGGCCATGCCGCTCCTGGCCGCCGGTGCGGCCGACCCCGAGAAGGCCATCCTGTTGCCGCTTACGAACGCCGCGTACAACCCCGCGGCCGGCGGCATGATCGCGGCGCTTATCGCCGGAGCGTTTTTCGCATTCCTTGAGAAGCAGATCCGCAAGGTGATGCCCAACATCCTCGACACGTTCATCACGCCGCTGCTCGTGCTCGTCATCGGCGCGTTCGCGCTGATGCTCGTGATCCAGCCCGTGGGCGCCTGGCTCACGCAGGGCATTTTCTTCGTGCTGAACTTCGTCTACGAGAAGATGGGCGTCGTGGGCGGCTACATCCTGTCCGCGGGCTTCCTGCCGCTCGTCTCGGTGGGCCTGCACCAGGCCCTCACGCCCATCCATGCGCTGTTGAACGACCCCACCGGTCCCACCAAGGGCGTCAACTACCTGCTGCCCATCCTCATGATGGCCGGCGGCGGCCAGGTGGGCGCCGGCCTTGCCCTCTACCTCAAGTCTAAGAACAAGCGCCTGCGCAAGTTCGTGGCCGAGTCCATCCCCGTCGGCATCCTTGGCGTGGGCGAGCCCCTCATGTACGCTGTGACACTGCCGCTCGTCCGTCCGTTCGTCACGGCCTGCCTCGGCGCGGGCTTCGGCGGCGTGCTGGCGGCCCTGTTCCACGTCGGTACGGTCTCGCAGGGTGTCTCCGGCCTCTTCGGCCTGCTCATCGTGGTGCCTGGCCAGCAGCTCTTCTACGTGATCGCCATGCTGGCGGCCTATGCGGGCGGGTTCGTCCTCACCTGGTTCTTCGGCGTGGACGAGCAGCGCATCGAGCAGTTCTACGGCGAGTAGGGCTCCTATAGGATTGTTTTGACGAGCGGCCCGGCCGGACAGGTACTTCCGGCCGGGCCGCATTTTATACGACATCGTGGTTGAGGAGACCGTTCATGAAGACGGGTATCTCGGTGTACTTTGGCAGCGGGCGCGCGACGTGCGAGCGCGTTATTGAGCGGGCTGCGGCAGCGGGCGTTTCCTACGCCTTCACGTCCCTGCAGATTCCAGAGGAGACGGGCGTGGACTACGGCCGCGAGGCCCGGCATCTGCTGGGGCTCCTGCGCGACGCAGGGATCTCGCTCATCGTGGACGTGGGGCCCGATACGCCTGCCAAGCTGGGCTGCGATTCCATCGAAGGCCTGGCTGGCCTGGGTATATCGCATGTGCGGCTGGACTACGGCTTCACGGTGGAGGAGACGGTCGCGCTGTCGCGGACGTTCCACATCGTGTTCAACGCGTCCACGGTGACGCGGGACGAGATCGCGGCGTGGCGTGCGGCCGGTGCGGACCTTACGCGCTTCGCGGCGTGCCACAACTACTATCCCAAGCGGTTTACGGGTCTTGCGCTGAACGACATGCGGCGTATGAACGACTTCCTGCGCTCGCAGGGCTTCCAGGTTTTGGGCTTCATCCCGGGTGACGGCGAGCAGCGCGGGCCGCTTTTCGAGGGGCTGCCGACGGTCGAGGAACAGCGCGACCGCCGTGCCGACGTGGCGCATAACCTGCTTGAACTGGGGGTTCTCGGTGCGTGCGACGTCGTGCTTGTGGGCGACGTGGACCTTTCGGAGGCGGGTTGGGAGCAGCTGGCTGCCGTGAGTGCGGGATATGTGGACGTGCGGTGCGAGCTCGAGCCGGACTACGAGTACCTGCGCGGGCAGGTGCACCATGACCGCCCGGATTCGAGTGCGCTCGTGCTGCGGACGCCCGAGTCGCGTACGAGCCTGCGCCCCGCGGACGGCGTGCCGGTCGATGCGAGCGCGGGCGCGGCGCGGCCTGCGGGCACGATTGCCGTTTCCAACGCGAGGTACCTGCGGTACGAAGGCGAGCTGGAGATCTCGCGCGTCGATCTGCCGGGCGATGAGCGGATGAACATCGCGGGGCACGTGGCTGCGGAGGACCTGCGGCTGCTGCCACTCGTGCGCGACGGGTTTGGTTTGCGGTTCGCGTAGCGGGGTTGCCGCCGGGGGCTCGCGATGCCATGAGCACATCCTAGCGAAGAAAAAACGAACAGAGAAGATACGAACAAACGTTTGTATTTATGAGAAAAAGATGATAGAGTGGAGGCAACGCTAGGAGGAGAGAGGGAGGTCGCCATGCGGGAGCTGTTTGATGCACGGGCGGTGTTGTTCCAGAGCGAGGATGAGGGAGAGTCGCTGTGTATAGAATGTGCGGCAACTCGTGAGGGCGGACTGGCGGTCCTCCAAGAGAGCGATGGGCCGCTGACGCTCTGGTGCTTTGAGGAGAGTCCCCATCGCATTGAAACGGAGGTGGCGCCGGAAGACATGGGCGCCCTCCTCGCTCACTTCCGCGCAGACAATGCGGGAATGCTGCCCGCCATGCTCAGGATGCGCTTTACGGGACACGAGAGCGGGCAGCGCATAAGGCGGATGCTCCGTGGGCTTCAGGTGCCCTATCGGGTCTACGAGAACGCTCCGGTGCGGTAGGGGAGCGCGGAGTCTGCGGCGCTATACTGTCACGAGCAAAAGCCCGAGCAGAGCGGAGAGGTTCGCCATGTCCCTGCGATGGAAGACGAGTTGTTCACTGGTGCCGCTGAGCGCCGTGGCGGAGCGCTACGACGTGGTGGTCGTGGGTGCGGGACCTGCCGGTATCATGGCGGCGGTCGAGGCGGCGCGTGCATGCGAGCGCGTGCTGCTCGTGGAGGCTGCGGCGCTCCCGCGGCAGAAGAGCTGCGGGGGCATGCTCAACAAGTACTCGCGCCGCGCCCTTGAGCCGTACGGGGACATCCCCGAGGAGATGATTCTCGATCCGAGATGGATCGATTTCCGCTACTACCACATGGATCGCGAGGTCAAGAAGCCCACGGAGGTGCGGTTCCTGAACGTCGATCGCGAACTGTTCGACGAATGGCTGCTCTCGCTCTTGCCTGCAAACGTGGAGGTGTCTCCAAAAACGCGCCTCTGCGACGTGAGCCAGTCACCCGTTGAGGTGACCGTTTCGTTGCGCAGCGGGCAGGAGAAGCGCCAGGTGCGGTGCGGACATCTGATCGCTGCGGACGGACCGCGCGCCACGGTGCGCGAGCGCCTGGGACTCCGCCCCTTCGATCGCTATATCACGGTACAGGAATACATGAAGATCGAGCCGGGTGCGCTCGAGCCGTACTTCGACTGCATCTACTCGCGACGTTTCTCCCGCGACTACGGCATCGGCTACATCATGCCCAAGGGCGAGGTCGCCATCATCGGCTCCATCTTCTATCCGGGAACCAAAGACTGCGACCGCAAGCACGAGGACGTCCTCGAGATTCTGCGCGGGATTTATCCCCTAGGCGAGGCCGTGAAGCGCGAGACGTGGATTGCGGCGCACCTGACGCGCCCGGCCGATCTGGTGGCTGGCAAGGGTCGTATCCTGCTCGCCGGCGAGGGCGGCGGCTTTCTCTCGTGCACGTCGGGCGAGGGCATCTCGTTCGCGCTGAACTCCGGCATCAAGGCCGGGTGCGCGGTGGCGGAGTCCGTGGAGGTGGGCGCGCGCGTTGGCACGGATGCGCTCGAGCGCTATGAGCGCGCGCTCGTTCCCATGAAGCGCAATCTGGCGTTCCGCATGGGCATGTTCCCCTTCATGAACAACTATGCCTGCAAGAATCTCGCCTGTTTGGTGCCCACGCCGCTGGTGAGCAAGATGACCGAACGGCTGTAGCGTCGGCATCGATGGCATGGCCGCTGGGTATCTTGGGTTCAAGGCAAACGTAACGGAAGGGATGCAGACATGGACGTGCAGACCATTGCAACGCAAGTGGCCGAGGCCATTCAGGCCGCTCCCGAGAAGGCCCAGGAGCTGGTACGAGACCCCCGGGGAACCATCGAGGGCATCACCGGGGCCACCGACTTCAATGCGACGGAAGTGCTTCAGGCAGCGATCGGCAAGGTATCCGAAATGGGGCTTGACCTCTCCTCGCTCGATTTGTCGCAGCTTGATCTCTCGGCGATCGACGTGTCGAAGCTCAACGTCTCGTCGCTTATGGACGCGGCGAAGAACCTTGGCGTTGATATTTCCAAGCTCGATCTTGGCGGTCTCTTGGGCGGCAACATCTTCGGTGGCCTCGGCGGCATGCTCGGCAGCCTCTTCGGGAGGAAGTAGGGCCGCGTTCGCTTCACGCTTGCGCCCTCGCGGGTTCGAATCCGTGCGCGGGCAACAAAAAAGCGAGTCAAAGGGCTCGCTTCTCTGTTCAGACTGGCGGGCTGCCCGCTACTTACAGCGAACACCCCCGCCATCTCGGGTGCCGCGTCCGGCGGCGAGCCCGTGGGCGGCCCAGGGCAGTCGCCCGCCAGAAAAGAGTTGCGCGAACACCTCGCGCTATACCCGCTGCGCTGCGGGTTCGGCATAGCGAAGAGGTGGGCGCGCTGAGAGAAGGGGCCTCCCGCCTTGGGAGGCCCCTTTCGTTTTCCGCTTGTCCCGGGCGCGCTAGCCCAGCAGCTCGTTCACGCGCGCCTGCACGGCCGCGTAGTTGCTGCCCAGCTTCGCCTTGCGCTCCTCGCCGTTGCCGTAGTCGCCACGGATCACGGCGCGGGCGAGCGCGTCGATATCGACCGTGGAGGAGGAGCCCAGCAGCTCGTTCACCTTGGCCTGCACTGCGCTGTAGTCGTAGCCTGCGGCCGTGAGGCGCTGCTTGCGGTCGTCGCCGTTGCCCCAGTCGCCGTCGATGACCTCCTGCGCGAGCTCGGCCACGCTCTTGGTCGCGGTCGTGGTGGAGCCGCCGCCGAGGATGCGGTTGACCTCGGCCTGCACCTCGTCGTAGCGGTCGCCCAGGGCGGCCTTGCGGGCGTCGCCGTTGCCGAACTCGCCGTTGATCACGCGCTGCGCGAGCTCGGCGGCGGTGCCGCTCACGGTCGTGGTGGTCGTGGTGGTGGAGCCCGTGTCCGTGGAGGGCGCGGAGGAGCCGCTGGCCATGGCGTCGTACCATGCTTGGGCGCGCTGGATGTAGGCGTCCTTCTGGCTGCCGTAGAGCTGGCCGGGGCAGCTCGTGGCGGCGAAGCGGTTGTGCGGGAACACGTTCACGCCCCACTCGGGACGCCCGAGGCCGTAGTACTTGCAGATCGCGGCGGTGAGGTGCGCGCCCGCGTCCAAGCACGCCTCGGTGACGGTGCCGCCGCTCTTGTTGGCGTGCTCGATGCCGATGCTCTGGCAGTTCTCGTTCCAGTTGGAGGCGTGCCACGCCGTGTCCCTGTCCCACACGAGCTGGCCGATGCGGCCGGAGCTCTCCACCTGGTAGTGCGCGGACGCCTCGCGGGTCTGCCAGACGGAGTAGCAGCCCTCGACGGTGAGGTCGCCCGCGTTGTAGTGGATCACGACGTGCTTGATGGAGCGCCCGGAGCGCCCGCTCGTGAAGTGCTTGGACAGGATGCAGTTGACGTCGGCGTTCAGGTTCTCGAAGTCCATGGCTACTCACCGTCCTCCGCGTCGTCGCCCTTGCCCATGGCGGCCAACTCGGCCTCCATCTCCTCGGTGATCTCGACCTCGACGGCCTCGACCTCTGCGGTAGTTTCCTTCTCGTCGCTCATTTCAGTTCCCTTCTCGAATTGCGTAAAAGTAGCTGCCCCACGCGATGGCGCGGAACCGCTCCCATGTGATGGGCTGGGTGAGGGTGGCGTCGGCGGGGTCGCGGACGTACACACCCTCCTCGTCGCACCCCCATACGTAGAGCACGTGCGCCTCGTACGACCTGCCGCCGTCGTGGACCTGCCCGCTCATTCCGGCGAGCAGCCCCCACCCGTCGCGCAGGTATTCCTCGGCGTCCTCAAGCGCCCAGAGGTCGGCGTACTCGATGCCGTAGAGCTGCCGCAGGTTCTCGCAGAACAGCCCCATGTGGTTCATGCCGCCGTCTATGCAGGTGTTGCCCACCTGGTTCAGCAGCGCGGGCGGGGTGATCTCGTCGCCGGTGAGGTAGCTCGCGGCCATGGCCGCGCAGCACAGCCCGCAGCCCGCCTCGGCGACGGTGCCGTCGGCCGTGGCGTAGGGCAGCCCGCCCCAACGCTCGTCCGCCTGGAGGTAGAGCGGCGGCTCGGTCGGCGCGGGCGTGTCGCGCACGACGATGGCCGCCTCCGCCTCTGTGGCGTCGTCTGCGCCCGTCTCGGCCGGCGTCGTGAGCAGATAGGCCCACACGAGCGCCTCGGCCGCCAAACAGGCGCACAGCGCCGCGACGACCCGCCTAAGCGTCCTGCTTCGCACCGGTAACACCGACCCCGAGAAGCGCGTCGAGCAGCTTGTCGGTGACGCCCACGGCCTTGAAGAGGGTGTAGGCCGCCTGGATGCCGCCCACGGTGGCGAAGATCGCCGTAACCAACGCGGACGGGTCGGCGGGGACGCCGCCCACGAAGCCCGTGACGACGCCCGCCGCGACGGAGCACGCGAGCGCCACCCACCGGGCGGCTGTGGAGCTCATTGCCTCGGTCTTGATGAGCTGCACCGCGAACGGCACCGCCACGGACAGGATGATCGTGCTGATTGCCTGCATTTCGGTCATTGTTTCTCCTTTCCTAAGCGGGAATCTCCCCGCGAATCTCCATAGCGTTGGCCTGCTTGACCACGGCGTGGATGTAGTGGTTGCCGCCCAGCGCGAAGTAGCTGTCGGCCATGCGGTTCAGCGTCTCCAGCTCCATGGCGGTGATGTAGCCGCGCTCCAGGGCTCGCTCGTATATCTGGACGATCGACGCCTTGAGCTGGTTTCTCTGGGATTCGAGCAGAATCCGGTGCTCCTTGCGGAAGTCCCCCAGCTCCTTGCGCACGTAGGCCGCGAGCGCGGTCACGACGGCCAAAGTCAGGCCGCTGATTATCCCTGGCAGCGCCGGGGTGAATATCTCCGCCACTACTCGGCCACCGCCTCGGCGGGCTGCTCGCCCTCGTCGTCGGGCACCATGGCCTCCAGCTCATTTATGCGGTCGCGCCACCCCTGCCGCTCCCTGAATCCCTCGGTGAGGTCGGCGATCAGGTCGGTGACGCCCGTGAGGAGCTTGGTGAAGGTGATGCCACCGTCGAAGAGCAGGAAGAACTGCTCGACGGTGCGGATGCTCTTGTAGTCGGTCTGTGACAGCAGGTTCTTGAGCCCGTTTACCTCTGCGGTTATCTCGTCGCTCGTCATGCGCGCCCCTTTCTCTAGGCTGCGCGCATCATCTGCCCCGTGTCGCTACATAGGGCTATGAGGAACCCCCCCCGAGGGGTCTTCGGGATGGAAGAGCCTGCGGAACAGCGCATCCATCTCCATCACCGTGCGGTGCGCGTCCAGGCGCAGCCTCGGCACGCCGTCGCCGTGGCGCTTCTCAAGCCCGCCGCGCCACGACTGGTACGACTGCTCGACCTGCTCGAGGGTCATTTCCCCGGCGAGCCACAGGCGATGCTGCGCCTTGAGCTTGCGGCGCTCGCGGGTCACGCTCTCGCGGCACGGGCGCACGACCACGCGCCCTCCCTCGGCGTAGCAGAACCGCTTCTTGAGCCACGTGAAGCCGCGCGAGAGCTTCACGATGCGCGTCTTCTTGGGGTTCATGGCGATGCCCAGCTCGGCGCACCTGGCCTCGATGGCCTTGAGGCACCCGCGCAGGTGCTCCTTGCTCACGTGGATGCAGTAGGAGTCGTCCATGTAGCGGCCGTAAGCCTCCACGCCCAGCGTCTCGGTCACGAAGTGGTCGATGGCGTCGGGGAACGCCACGGCCATGATCTGGTTCGGCTCGCTGCCCAGCCCCAGGCCGACCTCGCCCTGCGCGTCCACGAAGGACTCGGCGAGCGCGAGCGCGCGGGGGTCGGCCACCGCGCGGGACAGCTGCGCCTTGAGCGGGCCGTGGGCTATGCGGGCGAAGTAGTCGGAGAAGTCCATGAGCAGGATGTAGCCCTCCGCGCCGTGGCGGCGGTAGTGGCGCGCGAGGTCGCGCTTCATGCGCATGAGGGCGTAGTCGGTGCCGCGCCCCTTTATGTTGGCGCTGTTGGCGGCTATGAGCGGCGGGGTCATGGTCGGCACGAGCACGTTCTGGGTCAGGCTCTTGTGGACGACGCGCTCGGAGAAGTGCACGGCGCTGATGTGGCGCACCTTGCCGCGCTCCACCACGTCGAAGTTCGTGAAGCCCCGGCGCACGTCGCGCCCGGCGAGCAGGTCGGCACGGGTCTTGGCCGCGTTGCGCAGGTAGTCCCTGCGGTACCGCTGCGTGCTGGCCTTCCAGTTCACGCCCTTGGCGGCCTGCCTTGACGCCTTGCAGAGGGCGTGGAGGTCGGCCACGGCCTCCAGGTCGCGCCCCTCGTTCCTCTCGGCCCTCTTCGCGGCGCGCTTCTCCTCGCGCCTCCTCCTTCGCGCCTCGCGGCGCTCCTCTGAGTTCATAGGGCACCCCGCACGGCGAGCAGTGGCGCTCGGTAGCCGCTTGCCGGTAGGTCATGGAACCGCGATGAGCGCCGGAGCTCGCGGCCATGCAAGCAGCGTCCGGCCCCCGGCGCGGGGTGCGTATTCACGGGCTCGCGCCCGATGGCCGCCGCCCCCTTCCTCTCTGTGCTCGGCTTTCGGCCTCTCGGCCTACTCGGTCTGGCGGTGACGGAATCCGGGGCGGGGACGGACCCACCCATTCGTCGCGGAATTGTAGTTGGCATTGCCGTTGTTGTTGACATTGCACACGTTGGAGGAAGACCCCGACACGACGGAGCGCGACCACCAATTGATCCGCGAAACGGGCGGCGACCCTCGGGCATTATAGCAGCCGCCCTTGCTCGGGCGTGTCCGCGATCACGTCGCGGAGCCTCTGGGCCTCGGCCTCGGCGTCGGCGAGCAGCTCCTCGGCGCTCCTCTTGCCGGTCACTCGCACGGCCTTGCGCCTGCCCTTGAGCAGCTTTATCTCGGTCTCCACGAGCTCGGCAAGGCGCTCGAAGCGCCCGGCGTTGACCGGCAGCCCCATGTCCATGAGGCATTGCATGTCGAGCATCAGCTGCTCGCAGTCCGCGACGGCCAGGGTGAGGTAGTCGCGCTTCTTGAGGGCGTTGTGCGCGCTGTTGGGGTAGTAGCAGTCGGCGCGGTTGACGTTGTAGACGATGGAGCGCGCCGTCTCCACGGGCGGCACGGCGTTGAGGAGGCGGTACTTCTTGGGGACGACCCTCTCGTTCGCCATCAGCTTGTTGACCTCCACCCTGATGGCGATGGCGTTCGTGTAGTACTGGGGCTCCGCCTCTTCCCTGTTCCTCTGGTATACGCCGCTCATCAAAACCTCCCGTTTTCCAAAATCTGGCGCGACCCGCTTCGCGGGTATAGGAGCGCCCGCGCAAGGCGGGCGCTCAAGTGCATAGTGTATAGCGCCGGTTAGCTCCGCTAACCTAGGAGGAAGCCGGGGCGGGGACGGACCCACCCATACGTCGCGGAAGCGCAGCCGGCAAAGCCGCCGAGGCTGACAAAGCACACGTCGGAGGAAGACCCCGACACGACGGAGCGCGACCACCAAGAGATCCGCGAGCCGTTCAGCATCATGTTCTTGCCGTGCTTGAAGATGTCCCATTGCCGGTCGATGCCGCCGCCGTAGCCGGGCTGGCTCCACTCATGGCAGCCCCAGATCTCCTTCTCGGAGAGGCTGAACACCTTGCCCGCGCTCGCCCACGCCCACGACGCGGACTCCGTGAGCGCGCCGCTCGCGCTGTACCGGGTCTCGAGCAGGAACCTCGGGTTCAGCAGCACGTCCTGGAGAGCCTGCGGCAGCGTGGCGAGGAACAGCTCCTCCCACGCCTTGAGGTTGCTCGCGAGGTAGGGGTTGGGCTGGTCGGCGGTGCCGTTGTTGGTCGCTGTCGTGTTCCATTGCAGGTAGCTCGTGTTCTGGACGCCCTCAACCGTGGAGGCCACGGCGATGGGCGCGGAGGCCACGAACGCGAGGTGGTGGCCCATGACCGTGTCGCCGCACTGGTAGTAGGGGTCGATGTGGGCGAGCAGGAAGCGCACGCTCTGGGCGGTCGTGACGGCGCTCGCGGACACGAGGGTCACGTCCATGTAGTCGCCCACGCGCAGCCCCGCGAAGTTGGCCGCCTTGACGCGGGCGTGGAGCGCGTCGTAGACGGTCTTGCCGCTCGCGATCTCGCCCGCGAGGAGCGTCGCGAGGTTCTGCCCGGCGTAGACGCCGTTGAGCTCCTGCCGGTTGTACTCGGCGCTCGTCGAGGCCGCCGTGGCCGTGCTGCGGGCGGTCGCGTCCTGCATCGAGTACGCGGTGCCCCCCACGTTGAATGCTGTTACGTCTGCCATCCTGGTTCCTTTCTATGCGAGGGTGACGGTCGAGCCGGATATGCTGCTCGTGCTTGATACCGTGGCGGCGGTGCCGCTCACGGACGCCTTGGCGGCGGGCGCGTAGATGGTGGTGTCCATGACGAAGTAGCTCCCCTCCAGGTCGGCCACCTTCGACGCGAGCGCCGCGCTCTGCGCCTTGAGCGCCGCGATGTCGGAGTCGCCCGCGCTGCCCTGGGCCACGCTGTTGGCTATCTCCAGGCACGTGTTGGCGGCCACGGTGGCCGTCGATGCCGCGCCGTTGGCCGCCGCCGTGGCCTTCTCCGCGTTGGCCTTGAGCGTGGCGCTCTCGGTCACGCGGCCCTCCTCCGCAGCCGCCCGCGAGCTCTCGGCGGTCTGCCGCGCGGACTCGGCCTCGGCCCGGTCGGCCTCGGCGTCCTCGCGGTCCTCCTCCGCGCTCGCCCGGGCGCTCTCGGCCGCCTGCCGCGCCGTCTCGTTGCTCTTGCGGGTCGCCTCGGCCGACGCCCTCGCGCTCTCCGCAGCCGCCCGCGAGCTCTCGGCGGTCTGCCGCGCGGACTCGTTGCTCTTGCGGGTGGCCTCGTTGGAGGCGCGCGTCTTCTCGGCGGAGACGCGGGCGGCCTCGGCCTGCTCGGCCGCGCTCTCGTAGGCGTTCCACTTCTCCCAGAGGGCAGTGAGCTGGTCGTCGTAGTCCTGGGCGGCCGCGTCGGCGTTCGATGCGTCCACGTTCGGGCGGATGATCAGCTCGAAGCCCTCGGTGCTCTCCGCGTAGGACGTGCCCGAGTAGAAGACGAAGTGCGCGAGCTTGCAGCGGCCGGCCGTCGAGACGGCGGCGCTCGGCAGCGTCACCGTGACGGTGCTGCCGCTCCTGCTCGCCGTGACGCGCGACCAGTGGCCGTCTGCGTGCAGTATGTCCAGGCGCACCGTCGAGTAGGTCGATGTGTAGGACGCACCGTCCTTGGTTATGGCCGCGCTGATGGTCTGCGTGCCCGCGTCGCCCACGCGCACGACCACCTGCTGCGGCTTGCGCCCCTCGCGCTTGAGAACGTCGAGGGTGATGCTATGCGTTACTGCCACTGTCCGCCTCGCTCTCCTCGGTCGTGTCGGCCTTGAGCGCCCGCAGCTTGTCGAGCGCCGTGGTCAGGTCGCCCAGGTCGAGCGTGGAGAGGTTCAGCTTGTCCAGCACCTTCTCCAGCGGGGCGAACAGGGCGCTGATTGCGTCCAGCGCCTCGAGCACCGCGTCGATGCGCTCGTCCACGTACTCGGGGGAGGCCAGTGCGATGCCGCTCACGTAGGGCTTCGGCTTCGACACGTCGGCGGCCTTGACCCTCTCCCTTGTCCCGTCTTGGCGCTCGGCGACGATGACGTATCCGTTGTCCTCCGCCTCTTGCAGCTTGTCGGCGGCGAACTCCGTGATGTATGCCTCGATGTTCCCCACCACGTCGTGCAGCAGGTATCCGGTTATCGGGTTTGTTGTCGTGTCTTCTGCCATCTGCGTCCCTCCTTAATTGACGTTTCCGCTCACGCATATGCCGTTGATGAATTGCAAGCTGTACAGCTTCAAGTCGTTCAGGCTCCAGCCGTCTCCCTGCGCGCTGTCGAATCCGGCGGCGTAGAAGTACCCCGTCGAGCCGACCGTCGCGGTCGTGCTCACGTTCGATGTCGCGGCCGTCGAGATTTTCGGCGACGAGATTCGCACGATGCCGCTCGCTTGCAGTTGCAGCCCGTACAGCGTCGCGCCCGTCGGTATGTAGGTGCTCGCGGAGGAGAAGTCGATGTACCCGACCTGCGTGCCGTTGCGAAACCCTGCCATTTGGCCCGAGCTGTTGAGCTTGATGCCGTAGGTGCTGCCGCACTCGAAGGTGCCCTTAACCGTGGCGTTCGTGGCCGTCATGTAGTTGGTCGTAAGCGCCCCGGTGTTCAGGTTCCAGGTGTTGCGCCCCGCCGCGTCCTTGATGATGCCCGCGCTGAGCGTGCCGGTCTTGATGTAGCTCGAGTTTATGTAGACCTTGCCGCTGCTCAGGTAGATGCCCTGGTTGGCGCTGTTGTTCGTCAGGCGGTTGAACACGCCCTCCTGGTCGAGGTCGTCGTCCAGGTCGTCCACCGCCTGGTTCGCGCTCGTGATGCCCTTGGCGAGCACGGGCGTGTCCGTCGTGGTGGTGCCGTCGCTCCACGTGGTCACGTTGCGCGTCCAGTAGTAGCGGCCGGATACCCACGTCTGCATGGTGTCGCTCCACCCCGTCGTGGGCGCGGTCGAGTTGGACGTGGAGAGCGCCCACTGCGGCACGGTCTTGACGCCGCCCAGGCCGTTGGCGCTCGTGATGCGCCTGGCCGTGGTGTAGCCGGTCGTGCCGTCGATGTAGGTCAGCTTCTCGCGGTGCCACATGTAGGGGTTGGTGGACGACCACAGCGCGTTGTTCGTCCAGTTCGTCGGCTCGGTCGATGTGCTCGCGCTCGTGCCGTACTGCGGCTCCACCTTGACGACCGTGGAGCCCAGCTTGGTGCCGTTCGCCGTCGCGTTGGCGGACAGCGAGAACTCGCCCGTGTCGAGGTTCCAGTAGTTCTTGCCCTCGCTGTCGCGGATGCCGCCCTGCTTGAAAAGCAGGTCGCCCGTCTCGAGGTTCCAGTAGTTGGAGCCGCCCTTGATCACGCCCGCGTTGAGCACGGAGGCGGTGAAGCCCTCGCCCGTGCCGAACGTCGTCCACTCGAACTCACCGTCCTCGTCCACGCTGGACGCGATGCGGAAGCCCAGCCCGCACAGCTGGATGGCCGTGGCCGGGGTCTTGGTCGGCTTGCCGTCCTCGTCGAGCGGCACGCTCGCCCAGATGGAGCCCTGCTCGAAGCTCTCGAACTTGTAGGAGCCGCCCGCGTTGAACTGCTGGTTCAGCTGCTTGACCACGGCGGCGATGTAGCCCGACGTGACGGAGCCCGCCGCGTCCCATGTGGCGCTGTGGCTGGACAGCCCGCCCAGCTGCGCCTGCCACTCGGCCATGGTGTCGGTCACGTCGCGGATGTTGCCCAGCGTTATCTCGTCGTTCTCGGGCGCTAGGTAGTCCACGGTCATGGCGAGCACGCGGCCGGTGAGGCGCAGGGGCGGGTCGAAGCACTCGTCCACGATCGCCACGCCGTCGCCCTCGCCCACGCCCTCGGCGTCGAAGCCCGCCGCCTTGAGGTCAACGACCCTGGCCTCGTAGGCGACCTGCGGCTCGCTCAGGCGCTCAAGCTCGGCCTTGGTCTCGGCGAGCAGCTGCTCCATGTCCTCGCAGTCGCTGTTCTCGTAGACCCCGAAGACGTGCGCCTTGCCGCCGCTGCCGTCGGGCCGCCCCCACTGCTCCAGGGCGGTGGTGGAGGCCACGTAGTCGAGCCCGCCGTTTATGTCGCCGAAGGTTATCTTGCGCGAGTAGCCGCCCGTCTCCTCGCCGCTCTCGTCGGTGAGGGCCACGCCCTTGCCGTACCCGTAGAGGGCGGTGCAAACGTCATCGAGCGCCACGGTGCGGGTCACGGAGAGGAGGTCCTTGGCGTAGGTGAAGCGCCGGGCGGTGTCCTCGCCCGTGCGCGCGAGGAGGTTCACGTAGCGGTGCGTCACCTTCGCGCCGCTCACGGTTATGGTCGCGGATACCTCGGCGGAGAACGCCTCCGCCACGGCGTTGACCGCCTCGCGGGCGGTCTGGTGGTACATGCTCACGAGCGCGGAGCCGGTCACGTCAACCGTGCCGACCTCCCAGCGCGAGCTGGACAGCGCGCTCTCCAGGCACTTGCTCGCGTTGCCCTCGGGGCGCTTGTCCTCGATGAAGTCGCCGTTGAGCTCGCAGATGGAGTCCTCGCACGTGGCGGTGGTCACCACCAGGCCCTCGGCGCGCTCGCTCTCCACGCACGACACGACGAACTCGCGCCACCTCGCGCCGTCGTTGAAGAGGATGCGCTCGCCCTTCGAGAGCGCGGCCACGGCGGTGATCGTGAGCGTGTGGTCGCCGCCCACCTCAACCTTGCGCACCGCGCCCTGGGGGATGACCGTGCCCAGCTGGTCGCCCCAGCGGTCGTAGAGCCAGAATGTCGGGGTCTTCACAGCCAACGCTCCTCCCATTCCATGGAGCCGCTGGCGTACTGCACCTTGACGCTCGCGCCGTCGGGGTCCAGGTCGAAGAAGTCGCTGGACGTGTCAACGGCGGCGAGGCTGCCGTTGACCTTGGCCGTCTGCGCGGCCATGTCTATGGTCACGGTCGCGCCGCTCGCCGCGCTCTGCGCGAGCAGCACGTAGTCGCCGCTGTCCACGTCGGTCACGCGGACGTAGCCCGAGCCCGTGGCCGTGAGGGTCAGCACGGGGGAGGACGGCCACGTGCCGCCCGTCTCCACGTGCGTGGTGCCGCTCGCGAGGGTCGCCTTGCGGGCCTGCCCGTAGGCGATGGGGTCGTATGCGGTGAAGGTGAGGTCGGCCTCGCCCGTCACCCAGAGGGTGTCGAGCTCGCCCGGGTCGGTCAGCTTGGCGTCGTAGGACAGGCCGGGCTCGTCCGGCAGTATCAGGCGGCACGGCTCGTCCCTCACGAGCAGCGAGGATATGAGGCGGCGCAGCGCCGCCAGGTCGCGGTGGTCGCGCATGCGGCCGCGCAGCTCGGCGTGGACGGGGATGGCGAGCGGGTTGATCTGCTGGCGCATGAAGACCGCGCCGGGCCTGCCCGGCACCTCCACGGTCTGGTCGGTCACGGGCGGCGCGAGCCGGCGCGTGGGATTCACGCGCAGCAGCGCCTCGAAGTCGTATCCGTCGAAGACCATGCCGCTCACGCCGTGGCCACCCCCTTCGTCCTGTTCTTGAGCGCGAGACTACGCTCGATGTCGCGCTTCACCCTCTTCACGAGCTCGTCGATGCTCTCGCCGGTCTCGTTGACGAACTTCTCGATGTTCACCGTGACGACGACGGTGACGGAGCCCGCGCCGTCGCCCAGCTCGTCGGCGATGCCCTCGGCGAGCGGCTGCGCGCCGCGCTTGTCGAAGGGCACGACGCCCTCGGTGCCCGCCTCGCCCACGCCGATGACCGTGGGGCCGTTGAAGACGCCGCCCTGGGCGTACCAGCTGATTCCAAACGACGGCACGGAGGGCGGGTTCAGGCTGAACGAGCCCGAGATGGAGAGGTGCGGAAGCTTGAGGTGCGGCAGCGACCACGAGAAGTTGAAGCACGACTTGATGCGGTCTATCACGTTCGCCACGGTGTCGCGGGCCTGCTGGATGGGCGTCTCGATGGCGCTCTTGATGGAGTTCCAGACGCTCGAAACCGTGGACTTCACGCCGTTGAAGACGCTCGATATGGTCGAGCTGATGCCGTTGATGATGCCCGATATGGTCGAGCTGATGCCGTTCCAGACGGAGGACGCCACGCCGCTCACCGTGCTCCAGACGGACGACCACACGGAGCTGATGGTCGCCATGACGCCCTGGATCACGCCCGAGACGGTGTTGATGGCCCCCTGCACCGTGGAGGTTATCGCCGACCAGACGGTCGAGGCGGCCGTGCTGATGGTCGTCCACTTCTCCGACCACCACGCGCCGACGACCTCCATGACGCTCTGGATCACGCTGGAAACCGTGTCGATGGCCCCCTGCACGGTCTCGGTGATGGCGTTCCAGGCGTCGGTCAGCTGGGTGCCGAAGTTCTCCCAGATGAAGTTCCAGGGGATGAGCAGGATCTCAAGGGCGAGCCCCAGTATCTCGGCTATGAGCTGGATGGCGACGTCCACCACGTTGCAGATGGTGTCCCATGCGCCGGATACCGTGGTGGTGATGCCCTCCCATATGCCGGAGAGCGTCTCGCCCAGCCCCGTGAAGAAGTCCACGACGCCGGGGACGATCGTGCCGCCTATGAAGTCCACCACGCCCTGGAAGGTCTCGCATATCCCGTTCCAAATCTCGGTGACGGCGTTGCGGAAGTCCTCGTTCGTGTTCCAGAGGTAGAGGAAGCCCGCCACGAGCGCGGCCACGACGGCGATGACGATGCCGACGGGGCCGGTGAGGAACGTGAACGCGCCCGAGAGCAGCCCCGTGCCGCTCGTGAGGGCGCTCACGGCACCCTTGACGAGCCCGAAGCCCTCGGTGAGCTCGGGCATTATGTCGATGACTGTGCCGACGACGGAGAGCACCGGGCCGATGGCCGCCGCGATGCCCGCTATGACGAGGATGGCGTTCTGCGCGCCCTCGTCGAGCCCGGCGAACCACTCGGCGAACGACTTGACGACCTCGGCCACCTGGGTGGCGATGCGCAGCAGCGGTTCGCCCAGCGGCTCGATAGCGCCCGAGAGCTCGCGCAGGGCGGTCTGCATCTTGCCCGAGAAGCTGTCGGAGGCTGCGTCGGCCGCCTCTTGCGCCGCGCCCGCCACGTCCGAGAAGCTGTCCTCGACGCCCGCGAGCGAGGTGATCATGCCCATGGCGTTGTCCTCGCCCAGGCTGCTCCACAGCGTGGAGGCGAGCTGCGCCTTGGTGTAGCTGTCGGGCATCTGGTCGAGCTCGCCCACGACGGCGTTGAGCACGTCCTCGGCGGTCGCGCCGCCCTCCTTCCAGGCGTTGAACACGTCCTGGGTGCCCTGGCTGAACTGGCCGATGCTCTCCTCCATGCGGCCGTCGGAGAGGCTGGTCAGGAACTCGTTGAGGAAGTCGCCCACCTTGTCGAGGTTGTAGGCCCCGTTGGCGGTGCCCGCCTCAAGCAGCGAGAAGTACTGGCTCGCGCTCATGCCCGCCTCGCCCCAGCGGCCGGCGTACTCGCTCAGGTTGTCGCCCAGCTCGTCGGTGTAGTTGAGGCCGCGCTGCATGCCCGCCGTGAGCAGGTCGCTGGCCTCGGTTGCGCTGAGCCCGAAGCCCTCCATGAGGGCGTTGGTGCCGCGTATGGACTCGTTCACGTCCGCGCCGAAGGTCTGCGAGAGCATGAGCGCGTTGGTCGTCACGGTGGACAGGTCCTCGTCGGACACGTCGCGCAGCGTGGACTTGCACTCGATGAGGGCGTCGTCAACGGCTTCGAGCGAGTCGCCCCAGCCGCTTTCATAGATGCTCTCGCCGATTTCAGCGAACCGCTCGGCCTCCTCGCTGGTCACTCCGAAGGCCGCTTGTATGCGCGCGGTGGCGCTCTCGTAGTCGCTCGCGACGTTGAACGCGGCTTTGCCCGCCGCGACGATGGGCGCGGTGAGCTTAACGGTGCAAGCCGTGCCCGCGCTCTTGAACGCTTCGGACAGCGCCGTGGCCTTGTCGTTGCCCTCGGTGATGTCCTCCCACGAGATGTCCTTGAGTTCCTTCTTGAGGTTCCCGATCTGCTTCGTAACATTGACCGCATCGAGAACAGCTTGGATTACGACCTTGCCGTCAACCGCCATTCAGACTCACCTCGCTGCACGCTTGAGCGCGGCGAACGCGTCGCGCATCGCCGTGTCGTCCTGCCCCTTCCGGGATTGCCGTGAGCCTTGTCCTCTGTGGAGCGCGTAGGCGCGGTGAAGCCGCTCCCACTCCTCCACTTCCTTCCTGTTGTGCTTCGTCCGCTTGGGCCTCGTGGAGGGCGTGCGGTAGTAGATGGCCCTGCCCAGCGGGGTCTCGTACGGGCACCCGCCCACGAGCGCCACGAACTCGGCGAAGCTGATGCGCCCGCGCGCCTCGTCCCAGTCGAGCCCGTACGCCTGCCTGAACGACGTGCGGATGCGGTCGGCGTCCTCCTCCAGGTCCCAGACGGGCTCCTCACACGCGCGCTCGCCCGAGAGGTCGAGCCCGCACACGTCCCAGGCCACCGCGTCGCACATGCGCGCGAAGCTGGCCGGGTCGAAGTCGCACGCGCAGAACGCGCCGCGCAGGTCGGGGAACACGAGGGATGTGAAGCGGTCGAAGCGCCCCTCGGGCGTGTCGTCCGCGTCGGTCAGCGCCTCGATGGCCCGGATGACCGTCAGCGCGTCGTCGCGCACCGCGACGGGCTCGCCCTCCCATTCGTAGGAGAGGGCGGAGCCGCCGCCCTTGAGCGGCACCCGCTCCCGTGTCAGCGTGGTGGCGATCACTTGCGCTTCTTCCCCTTGCCGCCCTTGCGCGCGGCCTGGAGGAACGCCTTGGTCTTCTTGCCCTGCTCGGCGTAGAGCAGGCCGCAGTCGCGCAGCTTCTCGTTGGTGGCGTAGCGCCCCAGCATGCTCATGAATGCGGCGAAGACCTCGCCCAGCTGGCTCGTGTACTCGGTCGGCTCGATGCGCTCGCCGCCGCCCATCCACGTCAGCAGCTCCTCGTAGCCCTCCGCGCCGATGAACGTGACGATTACGCGCTTCTCCAGCTTCGCGAGCGACTGCGTGGCGCTCGCGAGCCCTTCCTCGTCCTCGGCCGCGTCCATGGCCTTGGTGAGGCTCTGCGCGCGGTCGATGGCGTCGGATACGTTCGCGAGGTAGCCGTCGATGGCCTTGTCCGAGAAGTCCACCCGCCAGTGCGGGGTCTCGGGGTCGTCCATGGGGTCGGCGAGGTACACGTCCTCGTACGCCCTCTTGAGGTCCAGGATCTCCATTGCTTTCCTTTCTCCGCCCGTGAGCTAGGCATGAAAAGAGGGGCGCGGGCCGCTCACTAGCCCGCGCCCCCGTGCCTCGGAGGTTATGTGCCGTGTCGCTTAGGACGCGGAGACGGTGACCTCCACCGTGGCGAACACGGAGGGCTTGGAGGCCGCGCGCACGGTGACGGTGGTCTTGCCGGCCGCCACGCCCGTCACGTTGCCGTCGCTGTCCACCGTGGCCACGTCGGTGTCGCCGGAGGCGTAGAAGCACTTCGGGTTCGCGTCGGTCGGCGTGACGGTGGCCGTGATGGCGCTGGACTTGCCCACGGACACGGAGGTGCCGGAGAGCTTGGCCGTGATGGAGGTCGGCAGCTTGTTCTTGCTCGCCTCGGTGTAGGTCGGGCGGCCCGCCGTCGCCACGGTGCAGCTGAACGCGCCGGGGTCGCTCGCCGCGCCCTGCTGCGAGCCCACGACGATGTTGAGGATGGTGCACTCGCCCTCCACCACGTCGCCGTTCGGGTCGGTGTGGCGGAAGTCGGTCTTGCGGCCGTCGCCGATCTCAAGCGCGAGGGACGCAACGAAGTCCTGCGCCGGGTCGCCGTAGTAGCGGTCGCCCGTGACCTCGTACTGGATCTGGGTGCTCTTGACCTTGGTCTCGGGCACGCCACAATTCTCGTAGTAGTCCTTGTCCTCGGTGCTCTCGTTGGGCGTCGGCTTGATCTCGGTGATGCCGCGCGAGAGGATGGCCCACGTCTTGGTGGCCTCGCCCGGCGTGATGTTGATCTCGAGCGCCGAGGCGTAGTTGGGCGCGAAGCCCAGGTCGTTCTTCGCCATGTCTTAGTCCTTTCTAACGATGACGCACTTGAATGCGACGGCGTACACGTGGCGGCCGTCGTTGCCCACCGCGAGCTCGTCCACGTCGCCCACGGGCTCGGGGCGGCTCACGAGGGTGTAGGAGCCGTTGGCGCTCGCGAGGTCGGCCCAGCGCAGCGCGCGCAGCGCCGCCTCGCACAGCCCGGCCACGACCGCCTCGTCGTCGCCGGGCTCGCCCTTGGCGATGAACTGGAAGTTGCAGTCCTCGCGCCGCGAGCCGTCCATGTAGTGCTTGACGTTGCTCGCGGGCATGAGGCGCACGACGCAGCCCGACTTGGTGAGGGCGGTCAGCAGCCCGGTCTGGACGGTCTGGGCGAACTCCCCCGAGCCGTTCAGCGCGTCGGCCGCGCGCTCGCAGATGTCGATCGTCTCGCTCACTGTCCCATCAGCCCCTTCGCGAACTCCTCCCACGCGCCCAGGCGGTCGGCCTTGGCGGCCTCGAACCAGTGCGAGTGGGCGTTCGGGTTAATCGTTGTCTTGATGCTGCTCTGGGGGAGGTCGTAGACCCGCTCGGCGTAGGGCGTGTTCCATTCCAGCTCGCCCGCCTCGTAGTCGCTAGAAAGCGGCTCGGAGCCTTGCAGCGTGCCGATGTCGCGCGGCACGTAGTCCCGCGTCTCGAACGCCACGCGGGACGCGAACGCCGCCTGCTTGGCCTTGAGCTCGCCCTCGCTGAAACGCTTCTCGAGCCCGCTGAGGTCCACGCGTATCTCCGCCTTGGCCCCGCTCATAGCACGTCCGCCTCCCAATGGTGCGGGGTGCCGTCGGGGTGGTCGCATCGCGCCACGCCCGCGACGGCGTGCTCCTCCCCGTCGAAGCCCACCAGGTCGCCCTCGCGCAGCTCGCCCGCCCACTCGGTCGCGTCGATGAAGACTCGCGCGAAGCAGCCGGGCGTGAGCTGGTAGGCGTTGGGCGAGAGCTGGCCCGAGCGGTCGATGCGGCAGCGCCCCACGGTCGCGGGCTCGGAGAAGCCGCCCGAGTCGAGCCGGTTGCGCACCGTGAGGGCGCTCTGCCGCACGAGGGGCGGGATACGCGGGAACCGCATCTCAGCCCACCCCCATGAAGAGCAGCCCCGTGCCCACGAGCTCGCCCTCCACGGCGCGGCTCACGTCCGCGTCGTAGGACGCCTCGGTGCCGCCCGAGCCGAAGCTCATGGAGACGGTGCCTGTGGTGAGCGAGGAGAGCGCGCCCGCGCCGCCCGTGGAGCCGTAGGCGGCGTCCACGTCGATGGCGGCGCAGACGGCGCGCATGTAGGCCGTCGGGTCGCGGGACGGGTCGTTGGGCCACGTCCTGCGCCGCACCTCGGCGAGCGCGTGGGGGAGGGACGCCTTGAAGCCGTCCTCGTCCAGCGCGCCGCCGTAGGTGTCGGCGTAGAAGGAGTATGTGACCTCCACGTCGGCCATTACTCGGCCTCCGCGTCCCCTGCGGGCTCCTCAGCGCCCGCCTGCGGCGCGTCGTCGCCCTTCTTGTGCTTGGGCGCGCGCTTGGGCTTCTCGGCCGCCTCTGCGGGCTCCTCGATGGCCTCGTCGGCCACCTCTGCGGCCTCTGCGGGCTCAACGGCCGCCTCTGCGGGCTTTCCCGGCTTTCCTACCGTTCTCATGGCTCCTCCTTATGCCGCTGCCTTGTGGACGTAGATGAGCCCCTTCTTCTGCTCGTAGACGAGCAGGTCGTGGAAGAGGCGGAGCTGCCACTTGTGGGCGTCCGCGTCCTGGTTGGTGCCGGGCGCGAAGTAGCGCAGCACCTTGTGCTTCTGGATGGCCTGCGCGGCGCTCGGGTGCATGACGATGAAGTTCAGGCCCACGGCGGAGGCGTTCTTGATGTAGCCGCCCGCCTCCTCGCCGCTGGTCTTGCCGTCGTAGAGGTCGATGGCGTCGTAGAAGCGCGCCGTCGGCACGGTCTTGAGCTTCATGTCGTCGAAGGTCTCGAAGCGGCCGTTCGGGTCCTCGCCCTGGCCGAGTCGGTAGTTCTGCGCCTTGCGGAGCAGCCCCTTCATGGCGCTGGTGCTGTAGAACAGGCACTCGGAGAGCTCCGCGCCGTTGTCCTCCATGACCTCCTCGGCGGCGAGAACCGCGTCGAGGGCCGCGTCGGCGGTGGTGAGGTCGGCGCTCACGGTCTTGCCCGCGTTCTCCGCGAGGATGGAGAAGCGCACGGCATCGACCTCGGGGACGATCTTGGTGCGCTCGAACTCGGCCATGACGTTGGCGGAGACGATGGCGGCGCGCTCCTCGTCGTCCATGGCGTCGATGGTGAACTCGCGGCCACGGTCGTAGCGCAGCTTGTAGGTCTCCCAGTCGGTCGTCACGGAGCCCGCGACGAAGCCGTCGGTGCGGCTGTAGTCGCCCAGGCCGTCCATGGCGATGGTCGGAATCTTGATCTCGCCGTTTCCGGTCAGCTCGCCCAGGAGGTTGCCGTTGATGTTGAGGTCGCTGGTCAGCGTCTCTCGCTCGATGATCTTGTCGAGGTTGGTGGTGAACTTGGTGATGTAGGTACCCAGTGCCATTGCCTGGCCTCCTTACTTCTTGATGCCCATGGCCTGGTCGATCGCGTCGTCCAGCCCCTTGGGCGCACCCGTGGGCTTGAGCCCCGTGGTGCCGGTCTGCTTTTCCTTGCCGTCGGAGAACAGCCACGGCTCGGCCTCCTTGAGCTTTTCCACGTCGCCCTCGTAGTCGTCGAGCAGCGCCTTGGCGGCCTTGGCGTTGCGGCACCCGGCAAGCTCCAGCTTGTAGGTGACGCGCTCGTCGGCCTGCGACTTCTCGATTGCGGCGATCTTCTCCTCGAGGGCCTTTGCGGTCTCCTCGGTCTTGGCCGCGTCCGCGATCTGCTTCTTGAGCTCTGCGATCTCCGCGTCCTTCGCCGCCATCTCCTTGTCGTGGCGCTCCTTGTTGATGCCGGGCTGGCCGTGCGTGTCCTTGACGCCCTCGTCGCCCTTCTCCTCGCCGCCCTCGTCGCCCTTCTCCTCGCCGCCCTGCGCAGCGTTCAGCTCGGTCTGGGTGCCGCCCTCGCCCTCGGCGGGCTTGGTCTTGGTCGTCTCGTCCTTCTTGCTCTCGTCCTGGTTTGCCATGCCTGTTTCTCCTTACCTAGGTTTGTTTGCGCGCTTCCCTGCGCCTTTAGGTGGGTTTTTTGCGCTATCCCGAGCGAGGAGAGAATCGCAAGGGTGTCGCACGGCATGAAAAAAGCCGCCCGGGGGCGGCTTGTCGTTCGGTTGTGGGTGGCGGTTAATCTGGCAGCGCGATGATGACGCTACGGCAAAGCTCGCCGTATTCATTGAGGCCGTCGCCCTGTTCATTGAGGCCGTGAAGCTGCATCTCGGCGCTTAGCGCGTCCTCGATGTTGTCGAGGCTTTCGTCGGGGAGGTTGGCGAAGTCGGTCGGCAGCCCCAGCTTTTCGAGCAGTTCGGTCTGGTTGTTACTCAGCGCCATATTTCCTCCTCCTTCGCGCGCTCGTTGGGTATGTCGTGATTATAACCCCTGTATCAGGGTTCACGACCGCCGTAGCCTCGCGCCCGATAATTTTTTGCGAGCGTCGGCCTTGCTCGTCCGTCCTAATCTCCTCGCGGTGGATGGGGTTTGCAAGTGCGTCGTCTATCTGTTTTTGCGTGACGCTCCGCTCGGTCATGCGCTCCGTCGCATGCTTGCTGATCGCGGCGCTTCGCAGCTCGTTCTGCTCGCTCTTGCTCATGGCCTTGAAGCCCTGCGTGGTCAGCTTGCGGCTTACGAGCTCTTGGCGTATGGCTTTCGCGCCCTCGGCCTGCGTGAGCCCCTTGCCCTTGATGGCCCTCTTCGTCGCGTCCTGCTTCATGAACTCGGTGAGCGTGCGGCGGCTCGCGTTGCTCTTGGCTATCTTGGGCATGTCCCCGGCCCACTCGCGGGCGGGCGAGCGTTGCAGCACGTCGGCCTTGCCCCTGCTGTTTGCGTCGGCTATGAGGTCGCGCAGCTTCTTCTGCTGCCCCTTGAGCTTTTCCTTGAGGCGCAGCACCTCGGCGAGGTCGTTGAGGTCGTCGGAGTCGTCGTAGATCAGCTCGGCGGCCGCGAGGTCGCGCTTGGTCTGCCTGATGGCTCGCTCGCCCGCGCGCTGCTTTTGCGTGAGCGCGTACACCTCGTCGTTGCTCAGCCCGCTCGGGTGCTCGGGGTTCGGCGAGTACATGCGCGGCGTGCCGGGTATCCACGGGCCGAAGCTGTGGCGGCAGTTCGCGCCCAGCAGCCCGTCAACGGAGCCGTACCCCGTCTCGCGGTAGAAGTCCTTGTAGCGCACGCCGTCGATGGTAACGTCGCCGTGGAGCGAGTAGACGCGCCCCTGCCACTTGGCGTGGCTCGGCCTCGCGCCGCCGTGGCTCGATACCTCCACGAGCTCGATGCCCGCGTCCTGGCACACCTGCATGGTGCGCCTCGCGCCGTCCTGGGCTATCTGGGTGCGCACGTGGCGGCGCACGGCCACGTCGATGTGGTTCCTCACGGTGAGCCGCCCGGTCTCGGCGTCCCGGTACTGCACCGTGGTTATGCCCTCGCGCATCATCCTGCGCACCGCCCCGTGGATGGCCTTGTCCGCCGTGAGAGCGCCGGTGTTCACCTTCGTCACGGCCTCGGTGACGGCGCGGTTCCACAGGTCGAGCGCGCCCGTGGCCATCTCCACGTTGTCGCGCTCAAGTATCTCGGCAATGCCCTGGATGGTCAGCTTCACCTGCCGGGGGAGGGTCGCTGCGGCCTTGGCTGCCGCCGCTGCCGCGCCGGCGGCCTCCAGCGCCGTGAGGTCGGCAGCGTCGCTGCGCCCTATGGCCGCGCTCGTCGCCGCCGCGACGGCCACGCTCACCGCGCCCTTGTGCTTCTCGATGATGGCGAGCAGTTCGGCGGCGTGCGTCTGGGCGAGCAGGTTGATGGCCGTGAGGCCGCGCTGCCCCACGGTGTCGGCGTTGGAGAGCAGCAGCCTCGAGAGGTAGGTGAGCATGTCGGTCTCGATCTCGCCGTACACCGCGCCCACGAGGTCGCCCGCCTGGTCTATGTACTCGGGGTCGAGCATCCTAGAAGCCCATGTCTATCACGGGCGCGCCGCTCTCCTGGGGCAGCGCGGCCTGCGCCTCCTCCTCGCTCATGCCGTAGAAGCGGGCGAGGTACATCCACTTCGGCACCACGCCCGCCGCGATCTCCGCGAGCATCTGCGTCTTCTCGGCGTCGGTGTCGGTGATGATGGAGTCGTCCCAGCGGATGGTCACGGGCTCGAAGCCCTGGGCCACGGGCGCGCCGCAGTGGATGCGGGCGCACTCCACGAGCGCGGTGAGCACGCGGGAGAGCCCCTTGCCCAGCGCGTTCTCGTGGTTGACGATGTTGCGCATGAGGGCGCTGTTGTCGGCGCTCACCTCGGTGGCCGTCTTGAGCCCGCCCGACTTGTCGGGCTTGAAGTACTGCGTGCCGAAGCCGCACAGGTCGCCCAGCGCGGCCACGGCGGCGCTGTACACCTCGTAGATGCTGGACGTGCGCATGGCCGGGGCGAACGCGTAGGGCTTGCCCTCCTCGCCTATGCCCGCGCTCGTGAGCCGGTACAGGCGCTGGTCGCGCTCTCCGAACGGCACGGGCTCGCCGTCAACTGAGTCGATCATGGAGTCGGGCACCATGAGCACGGCGCGCATGAGGTCGGTCTCGTCGTAGAGCGCCGTCCAGGCCGCGTCGAGCAGCTTCATGGTGTCTATGGCGTCCTCGAACACGCTCATGCCGTAGGGGCTCGTGTCCTGGACGGTGTTGTCGATGGCGGGGGACAGCACGCAGAAGGTCGGCCCGGCGCACTGCGTGTCGAAGTCCGCGATCATGCCCTCGGGGAACAGCTCGCGCCCGTCGCGCCACAGCCGGGTGCGCACGTGGTAGGTGCCCGTCTCGGGGTCGAGCGCGTGAATCTGGAGCTGCGTCACCTCCTTGCCCTTGAGGGTCGCGCGGGTGCAGAACGCGCACTCGGCGGTGCCGTCCTCGTCCCATGTGAGCGGCAGCACCATCTTGGCGTCGTAGCGGCGCACGCGGATGCGGGTGCCCTCGTCGCCCACGTCGAACCACAGCGCGAGCGCGCCCGTGCCCATGGCGAAGGTGCGCTCTATGCCGCGCTGGAAGAGGGCGTACAGCCCCTCGTCCTCGCAGTAGGAGCGCACCCACTCGTTCGCGTCGTCGCTCTCGCTCTGGGCGCGCATCTCGTTGGCTATGAGGCTCGCCCACTCGCGGCAAACGCGCCGCGCCGGGTGCAGGGACAGCTTGCGGCGCGTCCTGGCCTTGCCGTCCACGTCCACGAAGTGCTCGGTGTAGAAGTTGTGCGCGCATGTGTACCAGTCGTACCACGCGGCTATCTGGGCGCTCATGTCGGGCGGCATCGCGTAGCCCGCCTCACGCACTGCCTCGCGCACGCACGCGGGCACCTCGAACTGGTTATCTGCCATCCTGATTCTCCTTCCCCGCGTTGCGGTACGCTCCGCGCCTGGTCGCCACGCCCATGAACGCGTAGCGGGTCGCGTCTATCCAGTGGTCGTTGCCGTCGGGGTAGTCCCCCGAGTACTCGCCCGTGGCCGGGTCCTGCTCGAACTCGGCCTCCTGCACCTCTCGCGCGAGGTTCGGGCACCTCTTGGGGTCTATGACCCACGTGACGGACTGCATGAAGCGGTACGAGAGCGCCCTGAGCCCGCCCTTGCCCGCGCTGCGGGCGTCCACGCCGCAGTCGCGCTGGGCGGCTATCTGGTCGGGCGCTGCGTCGTCGGAGAGCACGCGCAGGGCGTGGTACGCGCCCTCCGGGTGCCTCTTGTCGGGCCACGTGAGCGCGGCGCGGATCAGCTCGGCCGCGTCGGGCGGCTGCACCTTGTTGCCGCCCAGCTCCTTGAACGTGACCACCCGGTGCTGCCCGGGCTGCCACTCGCTGAGCGTGAACGCCCACGGGTCGGGGAACCAGCCGAAGTCCTGCCCCGCCTTGAGGTTGTCGAAGGAGGCTATCTCCTCGTCCGTCACCTCGCGCAGCTCGATGCGGTCGAAGACCTGCCCGCCGTAGCCCACGGGCTCGCCCATGTACTCGTGGGCGTATGCCTGCGGGTCGGCCTCCTTGAGCGCGAGCGCGTCGTCTATGAACTGCCGCCCGAGCCATTCCGGCGGGGCGTTGAGGTAGTTGGAGCTGAACACGCGCTCGCCGGCGGCCCTGCGGCGCTCGGCCTCGCGGTTGGCCCAGTTGTCCCGCGTCCTGGGCGGGTTGTAGGTGTAGACGCGCACGGTGCGGTCGCCGCCGCGCGCTATCGACTGGAGCACGGTGCGTATCTCGGCCATGCCACGGAACTGGTCGCACTCCTCGAACCACACGAAGCCGATGAAGCCGAACGGCGGCTTGAGGCCCTTGCTCTTGTGGGGGTCGTCGCAGCCCGCGAAGAAGATGACCTGCCCGGTGCTCTTCTTGCGTATCTTGAGCGTCGAGACGGGCATCTCGTACTCGTCCTCTAGCCCCATGGCGTGGATGGCCCACACGACCTGCGCGTACACGGCGTCGCGGAGCTGGTTCTTCCTCTTCATGATGGCGGCCGCGTGCTGGTCGGGGTGGTTCTCCACCCACAGCACGAGCTCAAGGGACGCCCACGAGCTCTTGAGCGAGCCGCGCCCGCCCTCCTCCCAGAACTCAAGCTGAGCGCCCTGGGCTATGAGCCGGTGCGGCTCGAAGAAGTCGCGGCCTATGAGCAGCGCGAAGTCGTGCCCCCTGCCGCGCGTCCCGCCCTCGTCGGGCTCGTCCGCCGGCAGCGCGTCGAGCAGCGACTTGCCGATCTGGTTCACCGCGTTGACGGCGGTGTAGTCGAGCGGGTTGTCCCGCTTGGCCCTGCGCACCCTGGACGCGCCCGCCATGAAGGTCTCGCTCATGCCCGCGAGCACGTCGGCGCGGGTGATGATCGCGCGCTCGGCCGCGCGGCGCTTGAGGGTGGCAACCCTTGTTTTAACCTTGCTATCAGCCTCAAGCCTGCACGCGGCCGAGTCAACGGTCTCGGGCTTCCACTTCGCCCGGCTCGGATACGCGGCGAGCATGGCCTGCCGCTGGGTCATGCCCTCGGCGCGCCTCTGCGCGTAGAGCTCCCAGCGCGGGTTCTTCAGCGGTATGTCCTTCGTCTCGTCCATGCCGCGAACTATCGCTCAGAGGTCGTTTCAGCCCAGCGAGCGCACGATGCGGCGCTCGCGCTCGGAGAGCTCGAAGCGCGCGCCGTCCACGCCCACCAACGCCGCACGCTCGGAGACCAGGTAGCCCGAGCCGAACACGGCCTTGCCCACGGCCCTCTGGGCGTCCAGCGCCCGGGTGAACTCGCACTCGCCCGGGGCCACCCGGTAGTCGATGCCGTACTTCGCATACTTGGCGAGCATGGGCGCGGTCACGAGCTCCCAGGGGTAGTCGTACTTGGGCAGCCTCGCCGTGGTGCCCGCCCGGGTCGCCTCGTCGGCCTCGTCCACCATGCGGCGCAGCGCCGGCGCGCTCCTCGCCTCGGCGGCGTCCAGGTCGGTGACGAAGCTCGTGTTCACCTTCGCGCCGTTGTCGTAGGTCACCTGCGCGCCGCATATCACCTTGGAGCAGCGGCGCACGCCCATGCACGTGAGGGTGGGGGCGAACAGGAAGAAGCGCACCCCGTGGTCGCGGTAGAAGCCCACGATCGCGGAGAGCATGGAGAAGGGCGGGTTGTCTATGACGACGCAGCCCTCCGGGTACTCCTCGGCCTCGTAGTCGCCGCCCGGGTAGAACGGGCGCACCACGCGCGCGCCCTCCAGGCCGTACTCGGCGACCGCCCAGCGCCGCACGGCCTCGTAGACCATGGGCGGCGTGTAGCAGTCGTCCGTCGTCCTCTTCGCCTCGAACTTCTCCTTGAACTCGCCGTAGCTCTCGCCGTGGGCCATGCTTCCCTCCGTATCTCTCGGGGGCATGTTCCCGCCCGTGTCGCATGGAAAAGCCCCTGCGGATGTCCAGTCCGCAGGGGCCTGCCCCGTGGTCGCGCGGCGGAGGGGGTACCGCGCTCGCTATGAGTCTCGCGCCTCTGTCGCGTAGCGCAGCAGCACGGGCGCGAGCCGCCTGAACGTGGCGCTCGTGGTCTTGCAGCCCTCGGGCGCGTCGCGCAGCCGGTGCACCGCGCAGTAGTCGAGCCCGGCGTCCCTCGCCACCTGGGCGACGGTGCGGCCGCCCTCGATGGCCCAGCGCACCCCGCGCGCGAGCGAGGACGCGTCCACGAGCGCGTGGTCTGCGGCCACCGGGCGGTCGGGCAGCGCCATGATCGCGTCGCGCGCCCCCTTGCCCATCTTGCTCGTGGGCTTCCTCTGCCCGGCCCTGCCGCCCCGCCGGTACTCGGGCGTGTTGGCGTGCCCGTCGAGCAGGGCGCGCAGCGTGCTCCTCGGCACGCGCGCCTCCTCGCATATCTGCCTCTTCGTCCAGCCGTTGCCGATCAGCTCGGCCACGCGCTCGCGGCACCTCTCGGTCGCGGCCGCGCCGACCATCTTCCTCTCGTTCTCGCCGTGGCTCTGGGCGAGCGAGTACTCGGCGTTCGCCACCCGGCACATGTAGCACCGGCAGCCCTGGACGTAACGGCCGCGCGACGGCCTGCCGCAGCTCCTCAGCCCCTCGTTCACCGCCGCCACCCCGCGACCCTCCCGGCCACGGCGAGCGCCGCGCTCGTGAGCGCGTCGGTGATGGCGTCGAAGAGGCGCGCGATCAGGTATGCCACGACCGCGAGCGCCACGAAGGGGACGCACAGCGCCACGGCCGCGCCCCATGCAAGGTCCTCCCGCCATGTGGCCTCGCTCGGTATCTGCATCACCGCGCCGCCTCCTCGTACTTGCGCCCGTTGCCGCAGGGGTTCACGCCCCTGATGGGCTTGTCGCTCGCCGTCGTGCACGCCGTCATGAGGCACACGCCGTCGTTCTTCTGCCATGTCCCGTGGCGCGGCGCGAAGTGGGCGCAGCTGCCGCAGGTCATGCTCGGCCTGCCCGCCACCAGCCACTCGTCCACCGTCTTCACGGGTATGCCGTGGAGCCGCGCCACGATCGCCTCCACGCACGCCCCCTTGCTCTCCTGCCACTCGTTAAGGCACGCGATACCCGCCGGGCGGTCGTTGACGATGTGCCGGAGGCTCGTCTCCATCGCCTTGTCCCACGGCGTGCCCCGCTTGATGAACTGGTGCGGCAGCTCGGGCTGGTATCCCGCCTGCATCAGCCTCGTCCTGGCTTTCGTGAACGCGGGGCGGTTGTCGTCCTCCATGCCTGTCACCGGGCCGATGACGTAGAGCCTCATTCGCCCGCCCCCTCGTCCTCAAGCAGCCGCCGGTAGCGGCGCTGCCCCCTTATGGCCTCGATGGCCGATTGCTTCCTCGCGCCGTCGTAGCCCAGGCAGATGCCCTCGGCCTTGGCGAGCTCGCGGAGCTGCTTCATGGTCATGCGCTCCAGGCCGTCATCTTGCTCGGTCATCGCAGGTACTCCCTCTCGATTACTTGGGCTTGCAGCCTCTTGACCGCCTGGACGCACGCCTCGGGGTCGTCGGTCGGGATGACGCTCACCCGGTACTCGACCTCGCACAGCGCGACGTTGTATTCGTTGCATGCGATCGCGTCGGCCACGGTCTGGGCCATGAACTCGTTGTGCTCGGCGGTTCTGAGCTGGAAAGCTTGCCCGTCTATCTGGTAGTCGTGCATGTAGCTGTCGGCCTTGCGCTGGTACTTGTCCTGCATGATGCGGAGCTTCACGATCCTCTCGCTCATTGCTCCACCACCATCGCGCCGCACTGCGGGCAGAACTCGCCGTGGATCAGCGGCGGCGTCTGCGGGTCGTCCCAATCGAAGCCCGCGCCGCAGCGGTCGCACTCCCATATCCCCGTGCCGTCCATATCGACCATGTGGCACGTGTGCAGGGGAATGTAGGCGACCTTCTCGGGGTTGTTCCCGTGCCACACCCCGATTTGATTCGGGAACTCGTTGGCCTGCCAGTTCTCGTCCAGCACCAGGCTCATGGTGCCATGGAATACGTTCTTCATAGCAGCGTCACCGCCACGATCTTGCCGTCGTCCATCTGCCATAGCACGTCGGCAATGTCCGCCACGTCGGCTGTGCCGACGAACTCCACGTCACCCACGCGCACCGGCACGTCCTGCGGTGCCTCTTTCAGCTCCTCGATCAGCTCCGCGACGGTCATTTCTCCTCGCCCCCGCTCGCTTTCTTGAGGGCGACGGCCGCCCTGATCGCCCATACCGCGCAGCATGCCGCGAACGCGGCGAACGCGTAGCCAACCCCGAACAGGCATCCGACCGCCACGCACCCGGCGATTACCGCGAGCATGAAGAACGTCAATACCACGCACCCCTGCACCTGTCTCTCCGTGACTTCCTTGCTCATTTGTTCGTCCCTCCTATTCCTCGAAGCACTCCTCGGCGGGCTGCCCCGGGTCGATTTCCTCCATTTCCTCGGATGGGTCGTAGGCGCAAAGCGTCGCCTTGGACCCGTCCGCTAGCTTCGCGGTGGCGCAGTGGATGCACTCGCCGCACGTCCTGCCCACCCACGGGTCGGGCTCGTTCCAGGGCGCTCGCGGGTCGCCCTCGAAGCACCCGGGCGGCAGGTTCCATCCGCTCTTTGGCTCCCAGTCGGCCATGGCTACCACCCCCTGGGCGGCCGCAGCCGCCTCCAGCCGTCGAGCCTGAGCGCGTCGGCGTACTTGGCGGGCTCGTCGAGCAGGATGCACTCCCAATGCCCAGCCCCTTGCGGGGTGGGCGTGTTGAACCTCTCGGCCGGGCGCACCCAGCGGAAGTGGAGCCTGCCCGCGTGGGCGAGCCCGTGGCAGTACTCGCGCCCGTCGGCGTCGCGCAGCGCGTTGCCGAAGCCGCACAGCGTCACCGTGGGCTTGGGCACCTCGCGCCCGTCGCGGAACAGCCTCCCCGCGCTCCTCTTGACGATGTGGTGCTGGTTCAGCGGGGAGGGGCGTCCGCACACGGCACAGCAGGGCGTCCTCACGCTCGGGCCGTCCATGAGCGGGCGGTAGAGCTCGGGCAGCGTGTCAACGTTCGCCATGGCGTATCCTCCGGTCCTCGCCCGCCGTGGGCACCGAGACGCACATCTGGGTGAGGCGGCTCACTATGGCCACGGCGGTCTCCTCCTCGCCGCTGCGGGCGAGGCGCGCTATGAGGTCGCGCTTCCTGGGGTACTGGGTCGTGACCACCACGGGCCTCATGTTCTCGTACCTGTCGTTCACGACCCTGAACAGGCGCGATATGCTCCAGTCGCGCCCCTGCTCCTTGCCTAGCTCGTCGATTATCAGCAGGTCGCAGCGCGAGAGCCGCGCGAACACCGACTCCTCGGTGCCGGGGCCGCCCCACGTGTCCGCCGCCTTGGTGATGATCTCGTCGGAGGAGGTCATGAGCACGCCCCAGCGGGCGTCCACCATGCGCCGGCCGACCTCGGTGGCGATGTGGGTCTTGCCGGTGCCGACGGTGCCGCACAGGTACGCGCCGCGCCCCTCGGCCCCGCCCTCCTTGAGCGCCGCCACGATGCGGTCGGCCATGGGCGCGAGCTCGTCGGGCAGCGGCAGCAGGAACCTGGGCTTGAGCCCCGCGCGGGCGTATGCCCGCTGGCGGGCGGCCTCCTCCTCCTCGCGGCGCTTACGCTCCTCCTCGGCGAGCGCCTTGGCCCTCTCGCGCCTCGCGCCCTCGCACTGGCAAGGCTCGAAGCCCGCGAAGACCATCTTGCCGTTGAGCTCCAGCTCGTTTCGCTTGAGCCAACGCCCGCAGTGCGGGCACTCCGCGCTAGTCGTACTCGCCATGGCTCGGTGCCCCCTTCCCGTCGGCCTCGTGCCGCTTCTGCCACGTCGTGCACGCGGCCTTCCAGCTCCTCATGCTCTGGCTGCCGACCTTCCAGCCCTTGCTCTCGTAGAACGCGACGAACTGCTCGGGGTCGAAGCCGTAGCCCTTCTCGGCCACGTACGCGGCCACCTCCGCGACCGTGGGCGGCTTGAACCTCTCGCGGGTCGCGCCGCCCTTCTTCCCGCTCGCCGCCCGTGTCCGGCTGTTCTCGATGGCGGGGAGGTTGCCGGTGAGCAGCGCGGTCGCTATGACGCTCAGCCCCTCCGGCAGCCTCCCCTCGCGCATGTAGGACACGTATCCGTAGAGCGCGTCCTTGCGGTCGGCCTCGTCGGGCAGCATGAGCATCCCGTCTATGATCGGGTCATGCAGATGCACCTCGCGCCTCCTAAAAGGGGATGTCCTCGTCGTACAGGTCGAGCGGCTGCGCGGCCTGTTGCGGTGCCTGCTGCGGCGCGGGCTGGGGCGCGGGCTGCGGTGCCGCCTGGCGCGGCGCGGGTGCCTGGCGCGGTGCCTGCTGGTACTGGGGCGCGGGCTGCGGGGCGGGCTGGGCGTACTGCGGGGCGGCCTGCTGGTAGCCCTGCGGGGCGTACTGAGGTGCCTGCTGCTGGTACTGCGGTGCCTGCTGCGGCGCGGGCTGGTAGCCCTGCTGCTGTTGCTGCATCAGGTCAACCTCGTCGGGTATGACCTCGATCTTGGAGCGGTTCTGGCCGGTCTGCTTGTCCTGCCACCGCGACTGGCGCAGCCTCCCCTCCACGGCCACCTTCATCCCCTTGCGCAGGATGCGGCTCAGCGCCTCGGCGCGGTTGCCGAACAGGGTGCAGTCGATGAAGTTGGGCTGGTCCTCCCACTGCCCGGTCTGCTGGTTCTTGCGGCGGTCGTTCACCGCCACGCCGAACGAGAGCACCTGCGTGCCGCCCGGCGTGGCGCGCAGCTCGGGGTCCCGGGTGAGGTTCCCGGAAATGGTCACTCGGTTGATGCTCATAGGTAACCTCCTTGGGTCACGTTTCCGCTGCTCCACACGCGCGCGATCTGCGCGTCAACCATGCGGATGCGGAGCTTGTATACGTTGATGGCCTCCTGGCTGGCCTTGTAGATGGCCTCGGAGCAGTCGCGCAGCCTCTTGAGCTCGGCTATGTCCTCGCGCCCACGGCACAGGTCGTTCGTCACCGTGGCGGGCGTGCCCTTCTCGCGCTCCTCAAGGATCGCGAGCCTGAGCGCCTTGCGGTACTCGGCCTCGTTGGCCGCGTACTGGCACCCGCTCGTCCTGCACGTCTCAAGCTCCTCCATGAGCGTGTCGGTGAGCCGGTCGAGCTCCGCGTAGAGGTCCTGCATGGGCTAGCCCTCCACCCTCCAGTCGGGGGCGGGGCAGCACGCCGCCGCCGGGGACGCCACGAAGGCCATGTACTGGTTGGCGTCCTGGAACGAGTACCGCTTGCCGCAGCTCTGGCAGTGCGCCGTGAACGGCCCCGACGCGGGCGGCTCGGCCTTGTCGGGCTTCTGCTCGTCGGGGTCGGAGTCCCCGTCGATGGCGAACGCGCCGCACAGCGCGTACTTGCGGGCGTAGCTGGACGCCATGCCCGTCACCTGCGCGTCGTCGCTGCCGTTCTTGTGCTCGGCCTCGCGGGCGAGCGCGGAGACGGCAAGGGTGCCGTCCGCGCCGTCGGTGAAGAACACGCAGACGGTGGCCTTCACGTAGTAGCGGTCGCCCACCTGCACGAGCTCGTCGCTCATGAAGAAGCCGACGCCCGCCTCCTTGCACGGTGCCTTGAGCGCGGCCACTATGTCCTCGAAGCTGCGATAGCTGAACTTGCCGAAGCTGTTGTACCGGGCCTTGGGCACGGCCACGGCGCGCTGCACCTCGGCCACCGCCTCCATGATCGTCTTGTGCGCCTGCTCAGCCATTGATGCTCCTCTCGTAGACCTGGGCGAGCGTGCCGCTCTTCATCTCGCCGGTTATCCCGTAGACCCTCGCGTCGCGGGCGAGCGCCATGATCTGCGCCCTCGTGGCGGCCGGTATGACCATGACCCACGGGCGCGGGGCGTCCTCCTCCACGGGTGCCGGCGGCGCGGGCTCCACGGGTGCGGGCGGCGCTGGGTCAACCGGCGCTGGCTCCACGGGCTCGGCCGGGCGCGGCGGCACCGGCTCGTCGGCGTAGACCTCCTCGGTGGTGCCGTGGTTCGTGCCGCCCTCCATGACGACGGGCACGGCGTCGTCCCACCCGGGCGCTTGCTCGGCGGGCTCCATGGCCTGCTTGAGCTCGGCGATGCGCTCGTCCTCCTCGGCCGCCGCGCGGGCGGCGTTGAGCGCCGCGCCCAGGTCGAGCGTCTTGAAGAACTCGCGCTCGGCGAGCTCGTAGTGGGGCATGTCCCCCTGGGCCTTCAACGTCTCCCAGTCGGTCGCGACCTTCTCGACCTTCGCGTCGAGCTCGTCGCACGCCTTGACGAAGTTGAAGGTCTTGTTGAGCCACTGGTCCTCGTGGAGGCGCGAGTAGGGGACGACTGGCGCGAGCAGCCCGGCGAACTCCTCGTAGTGCCCGGCGAGCTCGGCGTACTTCTGATGCCGCCGCGCCTCCTCCGCGCCGTCGAGCTCGCGCTTGATGCGGTCGCTCGCGGCCTTGATCTTCGCGGTGATGGCCCCCACCCGGGCGTCGAACTCGTCGAGCGGCCGCGAGTACTCGCGCTTCACGGCCTTGCGGCGCTCGTCTATGTCCTTGAACAGCCCGTTCAGGTACTTGCGGTCGTTCTTGGCGAGCTTGATGGCCTCGGGCGTGGTGAGGTCGTAGCTCGCGTCCGAGTAGGGCGCGAGCAGCTGCTCCACGTAGGCGTCGAGCGCGGCGAAGTTCGCCTCGATGCTCGCGGGCGAGAAGCGCACGACGAGCTGGTCGGTCGGCTCCTCGATCACCTCGGCCTCGGCCTCGATGGGCTCCTCCTTCTTACCTGTAGCCATGTCACTCCTCCTCCAGCCATGAGGCGAGCGCCGCCATGCCGCGCGCCTCCTCCTCGTTGGGCTCGTATCCGTCGCGCACCATCGCGCCGTACACGTCGCGGGCGCGGGTCGCGTTGGCCGCGTCCTGGTAGCAGGTGCCGCCGTCAACGAGCTGGGCGACCGCCCACTCGCTCGTCCACTTCACGCACGTCCACCCCAGGCACAGCCCGATGCCGCTCGGCTCGGGCGGCAGCTCCACGCCGCAGGGCCCGGTGAAGCCCGACACGTGCTCGAGCGCCGCATCCATGAGCAGGGTCGCGGTCTCGGGCATGCGCTCGGGCTCGGCGACGCGCGCCGCCACCCACTCGGCGCGGGCGGCGCACCCGGCCTCCCAGCCCTCGCGGAACCGCTCGCGGGCGGCCTTGCGCGCCTCCTCCTCGGGGTCGGGCGCGGGCTCCTCGGGCGCGGTCGCGCCGAACAGCTCCAGCCACATGCCGCCCACGGTGGCCTTGCAGCCCTCGCCCGCCTCGGCGGCCAAACCCTCGATCGCGCCCAGGGCGTCGGTGAGGTACTTCGAGGCGCGGTGGTGCATGCCCTCGGGCTGCTCCTCCACGACCTCGACGCCGCACCGCTCGCACTCCGCGACCACGGCGGCCACGAGCTCGTCGTGGTCGCGCTTGCGGCACAGCTGGGCGTAGACGCCCTGCCACTCGCGCTGCTCGCAGTTGGAGAGCTGCGCCACCGCGTCGGCATCGCCCGAGAACTCGTCGATGGCTATGAGGCGGTCGATGGTCATGTCGTAGGCCGCGTCGTCGAGCGCCTTGGCCGCGCGGCGGGCGCGCTTGACCTTCCCGGGCTCGATCCTGGACACGGCGGCCACGTCCTCGTCGGGCACGTCGAGCTCGAGCATGAGCTGCACGCTGCGGCTCAGCTCCTCGGGCGTGAGGGCGAGCTTGCTGTCGGTCGCGACCATGGCCTTGGCGGCCTCCTGCCGCGCCGTCTCGGCCTCGGCCAGGTCGTCGTAGACCTCGGCCCAGAACGACTTGGTGCCGCACCGCTTCATGGCGTTGTACCGGCACTCGCCGTCGATGATCTGGAAGATGCCGCCGTCCCGGTACAGGATGGGCTTGGCGTAGGGCTCGCCGGGGTTGAGCCGGTTGGCCTTGAACTGCTTGGCGAGCTCGTCGATGTACGCCTGCGTCTCCTTCTTCGAGAAGTCGCGCTGGTTCATCTTGAGGCCGACGGCCTCGTAGGGGTACACGTCGTCGATGCTCACCCGCTCTAGCGTCTGCATTCGTTTCCTCCTTTGGTTTCACGGGGTCTTTCATCTGGGGTTTCGTGGAAACCCCCATTCGTTTTGACTTTCCTCTCGATTCGCTCCTTCCGCTTCTGGGCGCTCTTGACGGCCCTCGCGTAGCGGGCGGCGAGCCAACGCTCCATGGCGCGGTCGTAGTCGTCCTCGGCCTTGGCGGCCTCGTAGCGGCTGAGCCCTCGCGTGGGGCGCTTGGAGGGCATGGGGTCGATGACCCGCGCCTCGCGCTCGGCCTCGGTGTCCTCGTAGACCCGCCGCTCCTCCTCGGGCAGCTCGGCCATGAGGTCGGCCACCCTGCCCTCGATGGCGGCGAGCTGGGCGCGGCGGCGGCACGGCTCGCAGATGCCGAAGCGGTTGCCCGCCACGGTCGCCCTCATGCACCCGCACGACGGGCACAGCGCGAGCTCGCTCCTGAAGCAGCGGAGGTCCACCGCCTCGCCCTGGGCGCGCATCTGCGCGGCCTTGCGCTCCACGGCCTTGGCCGACCGCTTGAGGCGGCGGCATATCTCGCGCTTGGGCACGAGCCCCGCGCTCTCGCGCAGGTACCGCACGTCCGCCGTGGTCCACTCGATGCGCCGCCCGCCCTTCCTCAAAGCCGCTCCACCTCCACCTCGACGCGGGGGTCGTCCCGGTCGGTGAGAACGTCGTCGGTGGTGGCGGCCACGTAGCGGCGGCTGTCGTCGCGGATCACGCCCGCGAGCACCATGCCGTCGAGCACGAACTTCTTGGCGAATGCCACGTTGTCGACGTCGCGCCGCCGGTCGCGCTCGTACCACGTGAAGCGCACGCGCACCGGGCGGTCGGGCGGGAACGACGGCACGCCCTGGGCGACGCACGCCGCCCTCGCGCGCTCGGTCTCGCGCTGCTTGATGCCGGCCGCCTTGAAGCGGTTGGTGTTCGCCGCGCCGAGGAAGTCGTTCAGGCCGCACATGCGCCCGGCGATGGTGAAGCGCGCGCTCATGCCGCCTCCCACATCGCGCGGGCCTCGGCGAGCGAGCCCGCCGCGAAGCTCTGCGGCCCCACGACGCAGCGCCACATGCCCTCGAGGTCAACGCCGTCCACGTCGCTCTCGCGGTACCTCACGGCGCGGAGCACCGACGGGTCGAGCATCGCCATGTAGCGGGAAAGCACGCTCCAGAGGTTGTGGTCGCGCTTGAAGACGCTGGCCTCCTGGATGGTCATGCCCGCCTGGCACGCGAGCAGGTAGACGCTGCCGCGCTGCACGTAGTGCCCCTCGGCGGCGAGCCTGCCCACGAGCTCGCGCAGGGACGCCCAGCGGTCTGGGTGCTTGGCGACCCAACGCAGCGCCCGGATGACCTTCTGCTCCGCCGTCATGCTCATCGGAGGCTCCCGGTGATGCCGACGCGGACGAAGGCCCACATTGCCGCGAGGGCGAGCCCCATGGAGAAGGGCAGCTGCGCCCACCCGGGCAGCACGTTCTCGGTGAACTCGATCAGCCCGGCGGCGGCGAGCATGGGCAGCACGCCCGACAACGTGAGCGCGGCCACGACACACAGCGCCCAGTCGGCCACGGTCTGGGGATGCCCCGCCCAGTCCTGCGTTACAATCGGGGTGGTGCGGCGACGAGCCTGCACTCGGCGCGTGCCTTGCTTGGCGGCTTGCACGCGCCCTTTTCCTGCCCCGACGGCCCCACGGCGCGCCGGGCGTAGAACAGGCGGCACTCCGTGAGCAGCCGCCTGCGGTCGCACCTGCGCGGCCACGTCACTCCGCCCCCTGCGAGACGATCGAGAGCTTGCCCGCCTCGGCCTCGTAGCGGATGCCGTTGACCTCGAAGCCGCAGCCCTCGTTCGGGTCGTCTGCGCTCCACACGACGGAGACGCCGCCCTCGTAGAAGCCGAACATGCGCCACGCGTAGGACTTCACGGCCTCGATGCGCTTGGAGGCTTCCTCCAGGTTGTTGCTCTTGGATTCCTTGCTGCTCATTGCTGAACCCCTTTCAGGTAGCTATCGGTTTGAAGAGAAGAGATAGAACTAGAGATAAGAACTAGAGAAGGAACCTTGCTCCCTTCCCGTTTTGCTTGGCGCTTTGCTTGCCGTTTTGCTTCGCGATTCGCTTGGCGCTTCGCTTCGTGCCTTGCTTGGTGTTTTGCTTCCTCCTTTGCTTCGCGTTTTGCTTGTGGGTTTGCTTGGTGGTTTGCTTGCCGTTTCGCTTGTTAGTCGAGTGACGTCTTGCCGCGAAGCTCGTCAACGGGCTTGCCGAAAACGTCGGCGATCTCGCAGGCTTGCTCGAAGCTGATGGCCCGCTGGTTGTAGACCCACGACTTGAGGGTGCCGAACGGCTTATGGATTCGCTCTGCGAGCTCTTCGAGGGTGATTCCTGCATCCACGCACCAACTGCGAACACGGCGGCCGTTGAAGGCCGGTTCGGTCATTCGCTCACCTCCTTAGTCACTCACGGTGGCCCTTTTCTCAGGTAGTAGACGCTTTGCGTTGCTACAAGGCACAGAATAGCTACCCAGAGTGTCCCTGTCAATGGGAATGTTGCAAAAAGTTGAGAAATGTACGCTCTGCGTGTATCATGCGGGCTACGTAATGGCTGGTTCTAAGGACGAAAAATGCAGCTTCAACTACAGCAACTGCGCAAACGCGCCGGTTATAGGAGCCGCGAGGATTTCGCCGACGCCCTCGGGATTAACCCCAGGACGTACAAGACCTGGGAAACAGGCGAGCGGCGTTTCAACTTTGAACAGGCCTGCATGATGGCCGACCTGCTGCACTGCTCTCTCGACGAGCTCGCGGGGCGCTCGCAGTTCGTCGGCAGCTATTCGGACGGACGCCAGGCGGCGATCAACGAGTCCTTCTCCTCGCTGAGCGAGCAGGGCAAGGTCGCCGCGCTCGGCGCGGTCAAGGGCATAGAGGCGGCTGAGTGCGCGCAGTCCGATGCGGGGGAGGGCGCGCAAGTCGTTCAGGGTTATACGCGGCGGACTGCTTAGGGGGTAGGCCATGGGGCTGTTTGGATTGTTCAAGAAGCGCGATGAGCCTGCGGCCAACGTTGAGCCGGTGCGGCAAGACCCTCGCCTCGCTATCGCGCACGACCTTGTTGACGAAGCGCGTGAATACGCCCCCGAGATTGTCGCGTTGGACGAATCCCTGCTGCCGCTCCACGGCAACGCCGTGAGGGAGTACGAGCCCGACGAGCGTGAGGCCGGCAAGACGAGGAAGTACCCCCGCGCCCTCTTCTTTCACCTTTACGAGGTCGTCGGCATGGAGTGCCCGACCCATGGTGTGCACGGGACGATTTATTACCTTGCGGATGGCACGCCGGGCAAGGCCGTGCTCGATTCGTGGCATAACCACGTTCACCATCACATCCAGGCGCGCATCATCGACGGGGTTCTCCGCGTCTCGTTCATCGACCGCAACGTCCTGCCAGATACGTCGAAGGTGCGGGTCTACGACTACCGCAAAGAGGCTAGGTGAGCAGCGCGATGGTCTGCAAGATGGCGAGCAGCACGGCAACGACCGCGTTGACGGTCGTGACGACGACGAGGATGAAGAGGTCGGGGCGGCGCATGGGGGTGCCTTTCTACGAGAGCAGTATGGCCTTGACGATCAGGCACGCGACGGCGACCTTGGCCGCCCAGATTAGGAGGCCGAAGGGTATCCCGAGGAGCTTGCCAACGGTCTCGGCGGCCCTCTCGTCCATGTCCGTGAGCTTTGCCATTGTTCCTCCTTTGTTGGTATTCGTAGGTTAGGTGGTGTGTCGTTATGGATTTCGAGCCGTTGGACGCTGAGCTCGAGGAGGCGTTGCGCCCTATAGTCGATGGCGCGCGCGACTCGGGCTGGGTCGCGGTCGATTCGCGCACGCCCGAGTACCGCGCCCTCAAGGCGACGGGCATGTTCCAGAGGACGCGCGAGTACTACGACGGCGAGGCGCGGGTGGAGCCTACCTATGCGGCCATGAAGTACTTCGAGCGCAAGGCTCGGTATGAGAAGGAGCGCCGCGAGGAGGTCGTCCTGAGAGCCGCCGACAAGCTCGCGGACGTTGGCGCGACGGTGGCCGGCACCGCCGTCTCGAAGCTGATGGGCATGTGACCCCATGGCGCGAGCTGTCATATACGCCCGCTACAGCTCAAGCGGGCAGCGCGAGGAGAGCATAGAGGACCAGGTGCGCGTCTGCACGGAGGAGGCCGCGCGCAACGGCGACGAGGTGCTGCGCGTCTACGCCGACCGCGCCGCCACGGGCACGGAGGCGGAGCACCGCGCCCAATTCCAGCGCATGGTGGCGGACTCGGCCAAGGGCGCTTTCTCGCTCGTGTACGTCTACAAGACCGACCGCTTCGCCCGTAACCGCTACGACTCGGCCACCTACAAGGCGAAGCTCAAGAAGAACGGCGTGCGCGTCGTCTCGGCCACGGAGCGGATAGCCGACGGGGCCGACGGCATCCTCATGGAGGCCGTGCTTGAGGGCTTCGCGGAGTACTACAGCGCCCAGCTCGGCGAGAACGTGCGGCGCGGGCTCCACGGCAACGCCCTCAAGTGCAAGCACAACGGCGTGGTGGTCTACGGCTACGACTGCGGCGACGACGGCCTCTACCACGTCAACGACGCCGAGGCGGCGGTCGTGCGCGGCATGTTCGAGATGTACGACGGCGGCGCGGGCATGCCCGAGATATGCGAGAGGTACGCCTGCGCCCGGAACAGCCGGGGCAAGGCCCCGACCATGCAGACGGTCTCGAAGATGCTGCGCAACGAGCGGTACGCCGGGCTCTACCGCTACGGCGGCGTGGAGGTCGATGGCGGCATGCCGCAGATCGTGGACCGCGACCTGTTCGACCGGGTTCAGCGCCGCCTCGCGCTGCGCACGAGGAAGAGGAGGGGCACGGTGGACTACCTGCTCAGCGGCATCCTGTTCGACGCGGAGGGGAACCGCTACCAGTCGAGCAGCGGCCACGGCAAGACCGGCCGCAAGTACTGCTACTACCGATGCCCGGCCACCGGCCACAACGTGCCGAAGGACGAGCTGGAGGCGGAGGTCGCGTCGGTCGTGCGCGCCGCCCTGGGCGACGAGGGCGCGGTCGCGGCGATAGCCGACCTGGTGCTGGCGGAGCAGGACGAGGCGCTGTGCGACGACCTCGCGGCCATGGACGCCGCCCGCGAGAGGATCGCGGCCAACTCGCGCGAGCAGGACAGGCTCGTGGCGCTCGCGGCGAAGACCGGGGCCACGGACGCGATAGCCCGCAAGCTGGACGACCTGGCGGCTGAGGCCGCCGCGCTCGGGCGCGACCTCGCGGAGCTTGAGAAGGGCACGCCGGTGCTCGATCGCGCCATGGTCGAGTTCTGGGTCTCGCAGGTGGCCGCCGGCGACGACGTGGGGCAGACGGTGCGCGCGTTCGTGCGGCGCGTCGTGATAGACCGCGACGCGGGCGAGCTCCGCGTGGAGTTCACCTTCGACGGCGGCGGCGACGACGGCGGGGGAGAAGGGACGAACCCCCGACCGGACGGCCCGGGCGGGGGTTCGCGTAACTCTCGAATGGCGGAGAGCTGGGGATTCGAACCCCAGATTCCCTTTTGGGGAATACTCGCTTAGCAGGCGAGCACCTTCGGCCTCTCGGTCAGCTCTCCGTAACAGCTAGTGAATCATAACGCACTCGCCGCATGGGGCACAAGTGCCGATTTGGACTCACCGGAACTTCGCATCCTACCATGTGAGCGACTTATAGACAGCGGAAAGCTCGTCGCGGCCCATGATGCGCCAAAGCTCGTAGACGCAGCGGGACGCAAGAAAGAGGAACCCATGGTCCGTGAGAAGCACGGCCGCGTTGAAGAGGAACTCCACGAGCCGGTCGGTGGGCGGAAGGGGAATCTCCGCTTCCTTGAGCTGCGCCGCCGCTTCGGGCACGGTGGGTAGCGTGTCCTGCGGCATCTCGGCCATCAGCGCACGCACCTCCTGTTCCGATTCGCTCTCCATGCCGCCTCCGCGCGGCATCATGCGATAGCAGGCGAGGGCGAGCTTCCGGTCGCCGAGGTTCCAATAGGCGAATGCAAGGCGATAGAGGTAATAGGCGATGACCTCCCGATCGTACGCATAGGCCATGCCGTGTTTGGCGACGTCGACCACATCGTCAAAGCGCCCCAGTTGCGCGAGCACGTTCAGGAGCGCGAAGTGGGCGGTGGGCGAGGTCGATGCCATGTCTACCAGTTTGCGAGCCTCGGGAAGCGCGTTTTCGAACCGGCCTGCGCGGCAGAGCGTGCGAACGAACTCGAATTGCGCGTTGTACAGGGCGTCCGGCACGCGAAGCACGCGCATCGCATGGTTGTCCTGTTGCAGTCCCATGAGCAGGCGAGCGACGTAGTTGTCGCAATACTGGCTCGTGACCGGTTGGCTCGCCATCAGCTCCGCGGCAACGCAGCGCGCCTCGAGCTCCTCGATCAGGTTGGTGAGTCCCTCCATGGCACCGGCCGGATCGGTGAGCGCACGCTGCTGAAGCTCGTAGACGCGCTGCATATCGGGGTCATCCTCGTTCTCCATGACCTCAAGTTCAGATGCATTGTCAGCGAGCAGCATATCGCGCAGCGCCCCGGGAAGCGCGCGTTCGTCCCGGCGTGGCTGGTTCAGCAACGCACGAGAACCCGCATCGTGGTAGTTTGGGATCCGCTGTCGCTCGAGCTCGCGTTCCGTCTCCTGCGGGGCCAGCGGCGTGCCGGCAACACGCGCCGCGAACGGTGCCCATCGCGCCAGATACGCGGCACGGTCAAAGGAATATGCCTGTTCGGGAATGCCGACAAACGCAGTCTGCTCCACCACGCAGCGATTGATTGTCAATCCGGAGGCAAATGCCGCCGCAGCGAGCACGAGCGCCATGCGGGCGGTGTATTCACGCGCCATGCCAGCGCGGTTTGCCTGGTCAAGCTCAACCCAGCCCCCTGCTGTGCCGTCAAAGCGGGTGGTGGGCATCGAGTCCGACGTGGAAGGATAGAACCGCGCGAACATGGTGCGCGCCGAGGCGTCGTATCGCATCGAGTAATCAAGGCGAACCACCAGATTCAGCCCCTCACAGAACGACGCCATGCGAATGAGTGCGTTCCAGCCTCCGCCAGGCTCGCATGCCACGGTCCCCGGCGCGCTCCAGGGCGACTGCTCTCCCGTGCGGGCAAGGAGGGCGGGAACGTGGGAGGTGACGTTCTGGAGCGCGCGCATCTCGATCAGCGAGCAGGTTTCCTGCGCGGGCGAGGCGGTGAGGGGCACCAGGCCTGCGCCCAGCGAGTCGAGCACGAGCGAGATGCGGTTGAGCCTGGCTTCTACTCCATATAGAAAGGCAACGTCCGTTGGGGAAAGCTCCGTGTGGTTGAAGTTGAGGTAGAAGGCATCGGTGCGGCCGATGCGCGACAGCGCGACCTCGGAAGAGGAAGCGATGCGGCGCAGCCGGTCTAGATCGAATTCGCGAAAAACGGCGCGCGCGTAGCGCTCAACACCCGAGAGCTCCTCGCCTTCCTGCTCGCGGGCATCAACGCGGTACAGAAATGTTCCGATGGCATCCGGTAGGGCCATGTCTCGAAAGTCTGCGAAGATCTCCACTGGCTCTGCCAGCGGCTTCAACGCGATATCGGCGAGATCTTCTGCGCTTGCGGTTTGCTGCTCGGGCGCGCCCTTTGTCAAAGGCAGGCAATACCGCAGAAAGAGTGTCGCCATGAACTCCTGATACGGCAGGGCGCGCGCCCGCTCACGGTGCTTCTGGCCGCGCGCCTCATCGGTGGGGTCCTCCCGCACGCGCAACGTTCGCGCCGGAGTACCGAGGTAGTCACCCACCCGCTTGAAGCCATCCTCGGTGATGAGGAAGATGCCGCCCCCATCTGCCTTGTCGGTATCGTTGATGGGGGCGATGGTAAGCGCGGGCTTCAGATCCGGGTGTCCTCGGAGCGGCTCATCGGCGGGGTACACGAACCCGTTCTCGCTGATATAGGCGAGGATGCGCACGCGCGAGCCTTGCTGGAGCTCGCCGATATAGCACAGCGCGTCGTCTGGCTGCGGGCAGGCGCCGGAAAAGCAGATGTACGATGTGTCGGAGGGCTGTCCGGGCAGGCGCGGGAGCTTTTTTCGGCGCGCGAACAGGGGAAGTTTAATGAGTCGATCGCTCGAAGGCATGGTCGCTACTCCAAGGTTCAGGTATACGATGCGTTCTGGTCCCTATTGTGCCCACAATGTCTTGGCCTGCGACAATGATGCAGAAAACCGGCTCAGCAAAAAGAATTTAACCAATCTTGAAAAAACAGCTTGACGGGAGGGATTCCAGATGACATTATATTCCTTGCGTTGCGGCGTTACCTCAGCTGGATAGAGGGTCTGACTACGAATCAGAACGTCACAGGTTCGAATCCTGTACGCCGCACCAGTTGAACTTGAAAGCGAGCCATTGGCTCGCTTTTTTGTTGGCTCGGCCTTCTTCGATTGCAGACCCGCGCATCATCCATGGAAGGAATGTGCGGAGTCGGTTTAAGGCACTTCAATCATTCCAGGCGGGTATAAGGCCCAACGTGCACGAGAAGCGCTCGTTGCTTCATCGAAAAAAGGGGAGAGGCTGCATGGCCATGAACGAGAAGGTTGCAGAAGTTCTTGAGAAGCAGATCAACGCCGAGCTCTACTCCGCGTATCTGTACCTAACCTTTGCCGACTACTATGAGGATCGCGGCCTGAAGGGCTTTGCGAATTGGTACATGATCCAAGTTCAGGAGGAAGTCGACCACGCCAAGGTGCTTCGTCGCTATCTGCTGGACAACGACTACAAGCCCACCATGGAGGCCATCGCCAAGCCCGACAAGACCTTTAGCAACGACCTTGAGCCGCTCGAGGCCGGCCTTGCCCACGAGGAGTACGTGACGAGCCTCATCCACCACTGCTACGAGGTGGCGCGCGACGAGCATGATATCCGCGCCATGAAGATGCTCGACTGGTTCGTTGGCGAGCAGGGCGAGGAGGAGACGAACGCCCGCGACATGATCACCAACATGAAGCTCTTCGGCTCCGACCCCAAGGGCCTCTTCGACCTCGACCGCGAGTACCAGACCCGCGCCTACGTGGCTCAGACCACGCTGCCCATGTAGGTCTCAATTCACCTCCTTTCCCAGAGAACCCCGGAGTCTCGGCTTCGGGGTTCTTTGTTGTCCGGACGAGATGCTCAAGGCACTTGCCACAGGGCTATACTTGCCCGCATGACCGCTTCTCCAACGAACATACCGGTTGGGCGTTTTGCCCCCTCGCCTTCGGGCCGCATGCATCTGGGCAACGTGTACGCCATGCTTCTTGCCTGGCTTTCGGCTCGGAGCCGCGGTGGGCGCGTGCTGATGCGGGTGGAGGACCTGGACCCCCGCACCAAGAGCGGCCCGTGGACCGATCTTCTTCTGGAGGACCTGCGTTGGCTGGGGTTCGATTGGGACGGCGATGTTGTCTACCAACACGATCGTCTCGACCTCTATCAGGCTGCTTATGAACGCCTGCGCGATCTGGGGCTTGTGTACCCCTGCTTCTGCTCGCGCGCCGAGCTGCACGCGGCGAGCGCTCCCCATGCGAGCGACGGTACGCCCGTGTACGCGGGGACGTGCCGCGCGCTCTCGGCAGAGGAGGTGGCCGCGCGCGCTGCCGTCCGACCGCCGGCGTGGCGCGTGCGCGTCCCCGATACGGGCGATTCGCAGGGGGAAGTCCGGTTCGTAGACAGGACATACGGTCCCCAGCACGAGACTCTCGCGCAGGAGTGCGGGGACTTTGTCGTGCGCCGCTCGGACGGCGTGTTCGCCTACCAGCTTGCGGTGGTGGTGGACGATGCCGAGATGGGCGTGACCGAGGTGGTGCGCGGCCGCGATCTGCTGGGGTCTGTTGCCCGCCAGCGGTATCTGCAAGAACTCCTGGGCTTGCCGCATCCGGCGTATGCACATGTTCCGCTGCTCGTGGCGCCGGATGGCCGGCGGCTTTCCAAGCGCGACGGCGATCTTGATATGGGGGCGCTGCGCGAGCGATTCGGCTCGCCCGAGCGCTTGATCGGCTGGCTCGCGGGCGCCACCGGTCTCGCTCCGGACCAGACGCCTCGGTCCGCGGATCAACTGGCTGCATGCTTTTGCTGGGATATGGTCCGCGCGCACCGTTCGGATGTGTGCATGCCCGCGCGTTAGAATGGGTGGGCTTTCGTAGCCGTCTGAGGAGTTGCCATGCGTCGCCGAATCGTTGCCGTCGTACTCGCCATGGTCTGCCTGCTGTTCTGCGCGCCGGTTCTGGCACGGGCCGATGCCGACATGCCCCACGTGGATATCAAGGCAATTGTGGGGACGGATGGCTCGCTCAACGTTTCCGAGACGCGGACCTTCAGCTTCAACGATGCCGCCAACGGCGTCTACTGGACTTTTGCAAACGGTCAAAACCAGCAGGGTGCGATGTCGACCACCGTTGTGGGGAGCGTGAGCGAGGACGGCGTGTCGCTCGCGCGGGTCGAGAGCGCGGAGAACGGCCAGGGCGGTGTGTACACCGTTGAGGAGGACGTGTCTGGCGATCTTTCGCTCAAAGTCTACACGCCGCACGAGGCTGGCGACGAGGCCCGCATCACCGTGAACTTCACCGTTACCGGTGCGGTGATGGCATGGTCGGACACCGCTGAGCTGTACTGGAAGTACGTGGGCGCGGATTGGCCCAACGATTCCGATGATGTGCGTCTGAGCGTGACGTTCCTGAACGCCGCGGCCTCGGGCGTGCGGGCGAAGACGGGGTCGGACGGCGCCAACCTGCGCGCCTGGGGGCATGGACCCCTGGACGGTGCCGTTTCGCTCGATGCCGACGGGCCTTCCGTGTCTTATGGCGTTCCCACCGTGCCTGCCGGAGACGTTGCGGAGGCGCGCATCGTCTTTCCTGCGGCCTGGGTACCTGATCTTCAGGCGGTCAATCAGACGCGGCTGCCCGACGTCCTCTCCGAGGAACAAGTGTGGGCTGACCAGGCGAATGCCCAGCGCGAACACGCGCGCCTCATGCTGTACGCTCTCACGGGGCTGGGCATCGGGCTGCCGGCGCTGTTCTGCCTGGTGGTGCTCGTCTACAAATGGCGGCATCCCAATCCCAAGCCCACGTTTACGGACGAGTATTTCCGCGACCTGCCCTCGCGAGGGCATCCGGCTATCATCTCCGCTTTCATGAGCGGCCGTAAGGCGGATGGCAGGGCCCTGCTCGCCACGTTGATGAACCTGTGCGACGAGCATGTGGTCCGCATCGCCAAGACGACGCGCGAGGCGCGCAACGTGTTCGGCAAGAAGCGCGAGGGAGAGGATTACGAGCTGAGTGTCGACGCGGAAGATCGGCGGGCGCTGACCGACAAGATCGACCGCGCGGCATTGGTCCTCTACCTGGGAGACGACGGGATCGCGGTGGCGTTCGGCGAAATGGAGGACATAGCCAAGAAGGACCCCGAGCTCTTCCGTGCCCGCTGGAAGGACTTCCAGGATGAGGTTGCCGCCCGGCAGGAGCGTTGGGATCTTGTTGAGTCGGACGGCGTGCTGCCATTTGCGATCGCGTGCGTTGCAGGCGGGGCGCTGGCGGTTGGCGAGGTGGCTTCCGCTCTCTATTTGGGCTCCCTGCTGCCGCTCATCGGCCTGCCGTTCGCAGTGGCCGGGATCCTCGCCGCGTCCACGCTGCGCCGTCTGACGCAGAAGGGCGTTGACCTGCAAGCGCGCTGCCGCGCCCTCAAGCACTGGCTGGAGGATTTCACGCGGCTGGGCGAGGCCGTGCCCGGTGACGTGGTGCTTTGGAACAAGTTGCTCGTCATGGCGGTGGCCCTGGGCGTATCAGACCGCGTGCTGAAGGAGCTGGCGGCGGCCACGCCGCGCGCGTTCGATGAAGCGTACGCAGACGGGAGTCCCTATTACCCCAGCTGGTGGTGGCTGCGCCGGCACGGCAACATGGATGCCCCGATTCGTGCCATGCATCGGGTGAGCGATGTCTCGGTTGCCGTGGCGGCGGGGAGCTCCTCAAGCTCTGGAGGCGGATTTGGCGGTGGATTCTCGGGCGGCGGCGGTGGCGGCGTCGGAGGGGGAGGCGGAGGCACCTTCTAGCGAGGGCGTGCCGCATGCGTTGACCGCGCGCGGCGCCGCGGCCATGCGGGGAGAGTAGAATACTGCCCGGCAGTTCAACGTGTCATCTCAAGCGTTGGGAGAACCCATGCGCATGCGTCGCCTTGCGGTCCCGTTCGTCTTCTCTGTGCTCGTGCTCGCGGGGCTGTTTGTGCCGTCCACGGCACGCGCGAGTGGTTTCTCCATGCCCCATGTGCATATAGAGGCCGAGGTTCAGCAGGACGGCTCGCTCACCGTGACGGAGCGGCGCACGTTTTCGTTCGACGAGAGCGTGAGCGGCGTCTTCTGGGATATCCCGCTCGGGGCGAACAAGCAGGGCGCGACCGTCGACATCCAGGTGCAGCGGGTGTCTGACGGCACCACGGACTACCAACAGGTGAGCAGCGCCGAGAACGGAGAGTCCGGCGTCTACACCGCGGAAACCACGGACTCGGACATCCAGCTCAAGGTATACGCGCCCCATGCCGATGGCGACGAGGACACGATCTCGATCACCTATAGCCTGACCGGCGCGGTCATGTCGTGGAACGATACCGCCGAGCTGTACTGGAAGTTCGTCGGCAGCGGTTGGGCAGAGGATTCCGACGACGTTCAGCTGAGTGTGAGCTTTGCGGGTGCCAGTTCCTCGGGCGTGGCGGCCAGCACGGGCTCCGATTCCGCGAACCTGCGCGCCTGGGGCCATGGCCCGCTGGACGGCGATGTTGCCCTGGATGCGGGCACGCCCGCCGTTACCTACGCGGTTCCCACGGTCAATTCCGGCGAGTTCGCCGAAGCGCGCATCGTCTTCCCCACGGCTTGGGTGTCCCAGCTCGTGCCGGGCAATGCTCCAAGCGGGGAGGTCGACAGCTCTGGCAACCGCCTGCCCGTCATACTTTCCGAGGAGCAGACATGGGCCGATCAAGCGAATCAGGCGCGCGAGGCGGCACGTCAAGAGGCAATGGTGCTCGGTGGGGTGGGCATCGCCGCTTCGGTCTGCTTCTTCCTGGCGGTGGTGATCGCCAAGATCGCCTGTGGGCGCAAGCCCAAGCCCCTGTTCCAGGAGACATATTTCCGCGATGTGCCTTCCGACGACCACCCAGCGGTCATCGCGGCGTTTATGAAGAACAAATCTGTGGGTAACGCCGCCCTGGTGTCCACCATCATGAAGCTCACGGACGACCATATCGTCTCGGTCTCCAAGACCGCGACTACGGCGCGCACCTTCTTTGGCGGCGAGCGTCAGGAGGACGATTACCTGCTCAGGGTACCGGAGGACTACGAGCAGCGCGTGAAGGACGACATCGATCGCGCCGCGATCAAGCTCTATTGCGGTGAGGGTCGTTACGAGGTCGCGTTCCAGGAGATGAAGAAGGTTGCCGAGGATGATCCCGAGGGTTATTCGGAGCGGTGGCGGTCCTACACCTCGGTGGTGAGGGACCGTTTGGAGAGTCGCGATTTGGTGCGTTCGACCGGCCTCGCCGCGGGTATCGGCGGGAGCATCGTGGGCGGCATCTCCCTGTTTCTGGGAATCATCTTCTGCGCCGTGGCCGGATGGCTCGTCATGATACCCGTGGTCGCGGTCCTCTCTATCGCGGGCATCGTGCTGAGCTGGACCTTCAAGCGCTTCACGCCGGAGGGGGCGGAGCTCTACGGCCGCTGCCGGGCGCTGAAGCATTGGTTCGAGGACTTCACGCGCCTGCACGAGGCAGTGCCGGGTGATGTGGTGCTCTGGAACAAGCTGCTCGTCTTTGCGGTGGCCCTTGGCGTATCCGATCAGGTGCTCGAGGATCTGGCGGCTGCCACGCCCACGAGCTACGATGACTCCTTCTCCGATGGCTACTATCCCAGCTGGTGGTGGTACCGCTGGCATGAGGGCATGGAGACGCCGACCTCGGCGCTCAGCGCGGCGAACGATGTCGCGATCTCGACCATCGCCGCATCGAGCGAGAGTTCTGGCGGCGGCTTTGGCGGAGGCTTCTCCGGCGGTGGCGGGGGCGGCGTCGGCGGCGGGGGCGGAGGAACGTTCTAACCGCTTGGATGTGTTTGAAAAGTTGGGCCGGGAGCGCAGATGCATGCGCTCCCGGCTCGTTTTTCGTGCATGTGCGGCTCAGTTGAAAGGGCGAGGCATAAAGAAAGGGGCTCCCTGCCCGGAACCCTTTTCCCTGCGCAAATGCGCTCTCCGTGTACCTGTTCGAGCGTGGACGAACAGAACACGTTTGCTTTGTACCACGCATATCGTGTTCAATTTGGCGGCGTTGCACAGAACACGATTCGTTAACGCTTTCTCGCGCAAATCTGCATGCTTCCAACGCATTTTCTTCAAAAGGGCTGTTGGAGTTCGGGCCATCGGGAAGCGTGCATCGGGGGGCGGACTCCCACGGCATTTTCTCGTCACGCCATGCGCGGGGAGAACCAGGTGCGGCAAGGATCGTTCGGCCATGCGGGACAACGTGCTTATTCGGCCATCTTACTCCGGTGCGCGGACACAAAAATGGAAGGCGCTTGCGGTGTTCGTCGCGATTTCTTCAAATGAGGGGGTTCCAGCGGCGGTTTCAGCGGGTCGTTGCGCTACATTGATACCGTTATGCGTGCCGGTATGGCCGCGGGCGCCCCGGCAGCGATTCCGACAATCAAGGAGGAGATGGCATGGGTTCAGGCAAGATTGAGCGCGCACTGATTTCCGTGACGGACAAGACGGGCGTGGTGGACTTTGCCCAGGCGTTGGTCGAGGACTTCGGCGTCGAGATCATCTCCACAGGTGGCACGGCACGCGTGCTGGTTGAGGCCGGTGTGCCGGTGATCCCCATCGAGGAGTACACGGGCTTTCCCGAGATGATGGACGGCCGCGTGAAGACCCTGCATCCCAAGGTGCACGGCGGCCTGCTCGCGCGTCGCGACGATCCCAAGCACATGGCCGAGGCCGCCGAGCACGGCATCAAGATGATCGACCTCGTGTGCGTGAACCTTTACGAGTTCGAGAAGACCGTGGCCCAGCCCGACGTCACCTTTGCCGACGCCATCGAGCACATCGACATCGGCGGCCCGTCCATGCTGCGCTCCGCCGCCAAGAACGCCGCGAGCGTGACCGTGGTCTCCGACCCCGCCGACTACGCTCTGGTGCTCTCCGAGATGCGCGAGCACGACGGCGCCACCACGCTGGAGACGCGTCGCTGCCTGCAGTACAAGGTGTACGCCACCACGGCGCGCTACGACGAGGCCATCTCCACCTGGATGGCCGATCAGCTGGCTGCCTCCGGCAACCTGCCGCAGGACCGCGGCATCGCCGGCACCGCTCTGGCCGAGATGGAGACGGTGGACGCTGACGACCCCGAGGCCCTCTCTGAGGTGCTGGACGGCTTTGCCGTGGACGCCGAGGCCTGGAGCAAGGAGCCCGAGGACTCCATGATCGTGCCGCTGGTGAAGCAGCAGGATCTGCGCTACGGCGAGAATCCGCAGCAGGCCGCCGCGCTCTACCGCATGCCCGGTGCCGCCGAGCACTCGCTCGTGAATGCCGAGCAGCTGCAGGGCAAGGAGCTCTCCTACAACAACCTGCTGGACACGGATGCCGCCTGGAATCTCGTGCGTGAGTTCGACGCGCCTGCCTGTGTGATCCTCAAGCATCAGAACCCCTGCGGCTCCGCCGAGGCCGAGGACATCACCGCCGCCTACGACCGCGCGTTCGCGTGCGATCCCAAGAGCGCGTTCGGCGGCATCATCGCCTGCAACCGCGAGGTCCCGCTGAGCCTGGTTGAGCACTTCGCCGATGTGAACAAGCAGTTCGTGGAGGTGCTCATCGCGCCTTCCTACACGCCAGAGGCTCTGGAGCGCCTGGCCCGCCGTACCAACCTGCGCGTGCTCGCCACAGGCGGTATCGACGCCCCCGCGGCGCTCGAGTATCGCAGCGTGGACGGCGGCATGCTGGTGCAGACGGTGGACCGCGCGGACGAGGATCCCGCGTCCTTCACCTTCCCCACCGCGCGAAAGCCGACCGACGAAGAGATGGAAGAGCTGCTTTTTGCCTGGAAAGTGTGCAAGGGCGTCAAGTCCAACGCCATCCTGATCGCGCGCGACAAGGCGGGCATCGGCATGGGTCCGGGTCAGCCCAACCGCGTGGATTCCGCGCTGCTGGCCTGCGAGCGCGCCGAGGAAGCCTGCGACCGCATGGGCGTGCCGCGCGACGGCTTCGTGTGCGCGAGCGACGCGTTCTTCCCGTTCCGTGACAACGTGGACGTGCTGGCCGAGCACGGCGTGACGGCGATCATTCAGCCCGGTGGCTCCAAGCGTGACGACGAGTCCATCCAGGCGTGCGACGAGAACGGCATCGCGATGGTCTTCACGGGGGCTCGCCACTTTAGGCACTAATGGAAAGCGCGGGGCTTGGGTTCGAGGACCTATCACCCCGTGCTCAAACATTCTCGGCCTTCGGCCTGCGAAACTGCGCGCGGGGCGATAGGTCCCCGAACCGCTGTAGGGCGCGTTGAAAAGTGCCTCCCCTGGCTCGCTGGGGGAGGCTGCGCTTTGTTGTGAGGGGCTTGGGCTGACGCGGGGCTTGGTTGGTGGCTGTGACGGCGTCTGGTTGAGGGTCGTTTCGGTGTCGGGTGAAAGGTTGATTGCTGTGGCTGATGTGTTGGATGTCGCGTTCGATGATCCTGGTGAGCGGGCAGCGTACGAGGCGTTCGTTGCCGATCAAGAGCGCGGGAACGCAGGGTTTGAGCTCGGGGAGCCGGTGCTCGTGTGCCGCTGGCGCATGGCGGGCAAGAAGGTTCCCATGCTCAACCGGCATATCCGGGCGCTTGCGGCGCGTCGGGTGAACGGCGCCCCCATCAACCGGAACCTGGTTTCGTGGGCCAAACAGCATATCGAGTGGTCGCTCGCCGAGGGCGATTTCACCGAGCGCGACGGCGTGCTCATGGTGGTTGTGGACGTGGACGGTCAAGCAGCCATGAGCGTGGGTGCGTACGAGCCGCTGGCGGATACATCGCTTGAGGCGCTCGTCGCGCGGTCCGAGGCGGCGCGTCGCGAGGCGGGGGAGGTCGGCGTGGCCCCCGAGGCACTCTGCGCCGTGGATGGCGACCAACTGTTGATTGCCGTTGACGAGGGTGAGGCCCCGTGCGGCACGGTGACGCTCGTAGAGCAGCTGGCGCAGACACGTGGACTTACCCTTGTGCCTGACCGCCTCGCCCACGTGCGCGCTGGGCAGTCGCCCTTTCTGGTATCCGATGAACATGGCATCGTGCCCGCCAGCGATAGAGAACCCAACGAGTTCGTCAGCTTCCTTATCGACGGCCTGGAAAAGCTCCGCGCGCGCACGCGGTAGGCTCGCCGGGGCCGGAACGGCGGTGCCGATTGGCCTCGGCTTTCGATGCGCCGATGATGCGGAGGAGCTTGCGCTCGCATGCCGCATCGCGATGGGCGAATCGTCTGTTTCCGCAGGAGGAGCCTTAGTCTAATGCGGTGGACCCACGCGATAACGGTCGCGGGGGTCCACCGCATTAGTTGAACGCGGAGAAAAAGCCGGTGAAAAACAGCTTTGCCAGCTCGATGGCGGCAAACAGGAGAACCAAGGCAAAGAATTGCTTGAGGATCCGATTGTTGTTGGAGCTTTTCATCTTAGGGCCCCTTCCATTCTCGGCTCTTACAAAAACAGGCCGGACGCTTCACCATGTCCGACCTGCTAATACTTATGGCTGGG
>OIXX01000011.1_pt1 | contig 149701 bp, 139 predicted proteins | sample 1588161 | NCBI WGS metagenome assembly OIXX01 (sample SAMN03283274) | human gut metagenome | biome: human-associated habitat; material: feces | host: Homo sapiens | place: Peru | collected 2012 | reverse complement strand
CTCCCGATGATGGGAGGGGTTCTTCTTTGTTTTGGTAGGGGTCAATTAAGGTACTGCAAATATCCCAAGTGCCGATTAACACGGGTTCTGCTGAGTGAATGATTGGCTGATGATGAAGAAAAGTGCAGATAAATCGCCTGCTGGTTGAGCTGATGGAAACGAGCTATAATTCACGGGTTTATGAATCATGCGGGTCGTCTTCCCGCAGTTAAGAGGAGAGGTAGTTCCATGGCAGCCATCACCACCGCCGACTTCAAGAACGGCATGGGTCTCAAGATCAAGGACAAGATCTACACCATCGTCGAGTTCCAGCACGTCAAGCCCGGCAAGGGTGGCGCCTTCGTTCGCTACAAGACCCGCGACCTGAAGACCGGCCGCGTGGTCGAGAACACCTGCAACGCCGGTTCCAAGTTCGAGAGCGTCCAGCTCATCACCAAGGAGATGCAGTACCTCTACCACGACGGCGTCTCCTACATCTTCATGGACAACGAGTCCTACGAGCAGGTGCCCGTGCCCGACGACATGGTGGGCGACAACGCTAAGTGGCTGCGCGAGAACGACGTCTGCCAGCTGCTCTACGCGGACGAGGACCTCATCGGCGTGCAGCCTCCGATGTTCATCATCGCCACGGTGACCGAGACCGTACCGGGCGCCAAGGGCGACACCGTTCAGGGCGCCTACAAGCCCGCCACCATCGACACGGGCGCCGAGGTCCAGGTTCCCATGTACCTCAACGAGGGCGAGCAGATCAAGGTCGACACGCGTACCGGCGAGTTCGTCTCCCGCGCGTAGGTCTGCCCGGACCGTCCGTTTCCATTCGTTTCGAACCGAGGAGCTAGCATGCCAGAGATCAAGATCGCGGGCATCGGCATCGCGCCCGAAGTCATCCAGGCCATCGTCTCCCGCGCCGCCGAGGGCGTCGAGGGCGTCGCCTCCGTGGGGTCCAAGGACCTCGCCCAGAACCTCGTCCAGATGTTCACCGCGCGCACCGCGGCCCCTGCCGGCCCCTCCGTCGAGGCCGAGGTCGATGACGACCGGCTCGTGCTGACCGTGCACCTCACGGTCTTCTACGGCTATCCCTTCAAGCAGCTGGCCGAAGCGGTCCGCGAGTCAGTTGCCGCCCACATCGACGCCCAGGTCGGCGTGGACGTGGCGCGCATCGACGTCTGCATCGATGGCCTCGTCTTTCCGAAGGAGTAGCGGGTGGGTGCCACTGAGACGGTCATCAAGGGTGACCAGCTAGCCAGCTATCCTTCCCTGCGCGCGCTCATCAAGGGCGAGACGCCCGATGAGGTTCGCGTTGAGAGCTACGACCGCGCCGGCCGCACGGCCCGTGGCCGCACTCGCGCCCGCGCGCAAGCGCTCCAGCTGCTCTTTCAGGCCGAGGCGCTCGGCGTGAGCGTGGACTCCCTGCTCGATTCCCGCACGGAGCTCCTCTCCCAGCCGCCGCTCGACCCGTTCGCTGCCGAGCTCGCTCGTGGTTGCTTCGCTTCCATCGCCGCTATCGACCTCGCACTGCGCGACGCCGCCGACAACTGGACCCTCGACCGTATGCCGGCGATGGACCGGAGCCTGCTCCGCCTTGCTATCTACGAGATGCGCGTCATGCCCGGCGATGACGTTCCCGCGGATGCCGTGGTGATCGATGAGGCCGTGGAGATCGCCAAGGCGTACGGCACCGAGGAAAGCCCCAAGTTCGTGAACGGCGTGCTCGGGCGCATCGCCCGCGAGGTGCCGAGCGACCCGGACGCCCAAGGCGGTGTGATGGACCGCTTCCGCTCGAGCATCGTCGCAGCCGCGGCCGCCGAGGCTGCCGAGGCTGCCGGCGACGAGGTTGTTGAAAGTAGCGAGGCCCCCGCATCCGACGAGTCGGGTGAGTAGCATGGCCGAGACCGGCGGCCGCACCTTCGACGACATCACGGCGCGCTTGGACGATATCGTAGCCGCCGTGAAGTCTAAGGATACCTCGCTCGAGCGTACGCTCGACCTGTTGGATGAGGCGATCGAGCTCGGGTCCAAGGCAGTGGAGATGGTCGATCGCGTGGAACTCTCCCCGCGCGAGGCCGGCCTCCTCGACGCCAAGGAGGCCGCGGCGCGCGCCGCGTCCGGCGAGGATGCGGACGCCGTCCCAGTGGACGGCCCGCAAGATCCGCCGGCGGGGGAGTGACGATGAAACGCGTTCGTCTGGATGACGAGCTCGTGGCGCAGGGCATCTGCCAGGACAAGGCGGATGCCCTGCGCACCCTTATGGCGGGCCTGGTCTCCGCCCGGGGCGAGCGTCTGACCTCGCCCGGTCAGCTCGTCGTCCCCGGCATCGAGCTGCATGTGAAGGGTCGCTCCGCCTACGTGGGGCGGGGCGGGTTCAAGCTCGCCGGCGCGCTCGACTCGTTCCAGGTTGATCCCGCGGACCTCTCATGCCTGGATGTGGGATGTTCCACCGGCGGGTTCACCGACTGCCTGTTGCAGCGCGGCGCCGCGCGCGTCCTCTCCGTCGATGTGGGCCGGGCGCAGTTCGCCTGGAGCCTGCGCAACGACGGCCGCGTCACCCTGTTCGAGCGCACGAACATCTCGGACTTGCCCGCGCTCGGATATACCGGATGCTGTGACCTTGCGGTCTGCGATGTCTCCTTCACGAGCGTGGAGCATGTGCTGCCGGCCGTTCTCGCCGCCCTGAACGGGGAGGGCCGCTTCCTCACCCTCGTGAAGCCCCAGTTCGAGGCGGCGCCCGAGGACGTGGGGGCCGGCGGCGTGGTCAGCGATCCCGCGGTCTGGGCTCGGGTGCTCCAGCGAAACATCCACCTGTTCGCCGAGAACGGCCTGTTTCCCGTGGACATCTGCGCCTCGCCCATCAAGGGTGCCAAGGGTAACCATGAGTTCTTCCTTCTGGGTGATCGCGCGCGGTTCGCCGCCACGCAGCCCCAGGAGCTCTCCGCGCATATGCGAACGCTCGAGGAGAAAGCGGGTCGTCTATGAAGGTCTTCCTGGTTCCCAACTTCTACAGCAACGAGGCCGTCCAGAGCGGTCTCACCCTCGAGCTGTGGCTGACGCGTCAGGGCTACGAGGTCGCATGGGCCTCGGACCAGCGCTCGGGTATCCTGACGCCGCCCGAGGCGACGGAAGGGGCAGATCTCGTCATCAGCCTGGGCGGGGACGGCACCCTCTTGCGCGCGGTCCGCATCCTCGCCGGTCGCGAGGTGCCGGTGCTCGGCCTCTCGTACGGCCACCTGGGCTTCCTCACTGCCGCGAGCCCCGAGGAGCAAGACGTGCTCCAGGTGGTCTCCGACGCGCTCACCGGCGAGATGCACGTCAGCCGGCGCGCCATGCTCTCGTGCGAGGTCTTCTCCACGCGGGCGGGCGGCAGCGAGTCGGTGGTCACCGCCACGGGCCTGAACGACATCGCCCTCACGCGCGGGCCGCTCTCCGATATCGTCGAGTACGACATCACCGTCTCGGGCCACCACATCGACCGGCTGCGGGCCGACGGCGTGGTTGTCTCGACCGCCACGGGTTCCACCGGCTACGCCCTCTCTGCGGGCGGGCCCATCGTGAGTCCCGACTACAAGGGTTTCGTCTGCGTGCCCATCGCCCCGCATACCATCCAGGCGCGCGCCTTCCTCACGTCCCCCTCCGACGTGGTGGAGGTCGCGCTCTCCAAGGATCGCCCCTCGGTGCCAGCGATCGCGGTGGACGGCCAGCATCTGGAGACCGGGGGCACGGTGGAGCGGCTTCTGGTGCGCCGCAGCGCCTCGGACGCGCTCTTGCTCGACTACGGCCCCGAAACCTTCTACGCGAGCGTCAGCCGGGTCTTCTACGGGGTGCGCCGGGGAGGTGTCGCGGATGATCGATGAGATCCACGTCGAGAACCTCGCGCTCATTCGCGAAGCGGCGCTTGCACCCTGCGCCGGGCTCACCGTGCTCACCGGCGAGACGGGAACGGGTAAGACGGCGCTGCTCAGCGCGCTCAAGCTGCTCATGGGCGAGCGTGCGGACGCCTCGCAGGTGCGCGAGGGCACCAAACGAGCCATCGTCGAGGGGCGCGTGTTCAACGGCGCGCACGACTTAGAAGGTTTCACGGTCGCGCGGAGCGTCGGCGCGGACGGCCGCAGCAGGGTGAAGATCGACGGCTCGATCGCCGGCGTGCGTGAGCTCGCCGACCGCATGCGGCCGCTCATCGACCTCTGCGGCCAGCACGAGCACCAGCGCCTGCTCGATGCCCAGAGCCATGTTGACATGGTGGATGCCTGGGGCGCCGCGACCATCACGCCCGCGCTCGAGGCGTATCGATCCGCGCTGCATGATGCCCGTGCCGCGGCCGCCGAGCTCGCGCGCATCGAGTCGGCGGCGCGTACCCAGGGATCGCGCGTTGAGGAAGCCCGGTTCGTCGTGGAGCGCGTGGGCGAGGTGGATCCCAAGCCCGGTGAGCTCGAGGAGCTCGAGGAGTCCCTTCCCCGTGCTGAGCACGCGGAATCTCTGGCCAGAACCGCCAACGACGCCCAGGAAGCCGTCTCGGGCGAGGGTGGTGCGCTCGATGCGCTGAACGGTGCCATCTTCGACCTGCAGCGTATGGGGCGCGTGGACTCCAAGCTCTCCGAGTTCGCCGACACCCTTTCCAATGCCGCCATCATCATGGAGGATGCCGCCTCCGACCTGCGCCGTTACCGCGACGAGGTGGACTACGACCCCGCCGAGCTCGCGCAGGTACAGGAGCGTTTCGGGGCGCTGCGCGGCCTTCAACGCAGCTTCGGGCCGACCATGGACGACGTCTTCCGCCGACGCGATGAGGCAACTGAGCTGCTCTCGCTCGTAGACGACGGCGAGGAGCGGGTGCGCCGCGCCCGCGCTGCCGAAGATGCCGCCGAGCAGGCGCTCGCCACCACCGCCCGCACGCTCAAGAAGGCCCGTGCCGCCGTGGCGCCCCGGTTCTGCCGCGAAGTCGGTAAGCAGATGGCCCGGCTTGAGATGTCGCGCGCCGAGCTCGTGTGGGAGAGCCGTCCGCTCCCGCGCGCCCAGTGGACCGAGCAGGGAACCGAGAGCTCGGAGCTCCTCTACCGGAGTGGCGCCGGCCTCACGCCGCGCCCGCTCAGGAAGATCGCGTCGGGCGGCGAGCTCTCGCGCGTCATGCTCGCGTGCAAGGTCGTGCTCGGTGAGGCGGATGCCGTGGACACGCTCGTCTTCGACGAGGTGGATGCCGGTGTGGGCGGTGCCGTGGCGCGCTCGCTCGCCGCCGTGCTCGCGGATCTGGCACGCACGCACCAGGTCATCGTCGTCACGCACCTGGCCCAGGTGGCCGTGCTCGCCGAGACGCACTACGTTGTCTCGCGCCTCGACGGCGACCTTCCGGAGACCCAGCTCACCTCGGTGACCGGTGATCAGCGCGTGCGAGAGGTCGCCCGCATGCTCTCGGGTGACGCCTCCGAGGAGTCGCTCGCCCATGCCGAGCAGATGCTTCGCGAGGCCGGGCGGCTGTAAGCGGAATCCCATCGAGTCTGTTTGAAAAGGGGGAGGCCATGAAGGCGCTCGTCATCAACGGTCCCAACATCAACTTCGTGGGCATCCGAGAGCCGGGCATCTACGGCTCCGATTCCTACGACGACATCGTGGCGCTCTGCCAGCGCACCGGTCTTGAACTGGGTTTTGAGTCCGTAGCGTGCTTCCAGTCGAACCACGAGGGCGATATCGTGGACAAGATCCAGAAAGCGTACGGTACGATCGACGGCATCGTCATCAATCCCGCGGCGTACACGCATACGAGCGTGGCGATTCTGGATGCGCTCAAGGCCGTGAGCATCCCAGCCGTGGAGGTGCACATCTCCGCCGTGGAGAGCCGTGAGGACTTTCGCCAGGTGAGCTTTGCCGGCATGGCGTGCTTTGCCAAGGTGACGGGCGAGGGCATCCAGGGTTACGCGCACGCGCTCAGGCTGCTCGCCGAGAAGCTTGGCGAGCCGGCGGCGTAACCCGGGCGTTTCGAGCAGGTGAGCGGGCGGGTCCGGCGGGCCTGCCCGCTCACCTGCTCATCTCATGATCTAAAGCATGGGCGGGAGCATGGCCGCCAGGTTCTCCGCGGTGTGCTCAGCGCGATCGGTGGAGCTGACTACCAAGTCCGCCCAGGCGCGGTAGAGCGGCATACGGCGCTCGGCGAGGGCCTCCACGCCATCGCGGGCGGTGATGGGGCGGTTCTTGCGGGCGAGTTCGCCGAGCGGCCGGTCGATCATGCAGATGAGGCCGTTCTGGTGCAGCAGCGCGTAGTTCTCCGAGCACTGGACCACGCCTCCGCCGCAGGAGATCACGCGTCCCGAGCGGGCAGCCACGTCGGAGAGCACCCCGGTCTCCACACGCCGGAAGTCGTCCTCGCCGTGCTCGCCGATGTACTCCGGGCAGCTCTTGCCGGTGCGCGCTTCCAGCTCGTGGTCGATATCCACGTGCTCGCGGTTGAGCAGTCGTGCGAGACAATGTCCCACGTGCGTCTTTCCCGAACCTGGCATACCGATGAGCACGATGTTCTGCTCGGTTGCGGAGAGGCGTTCCGTGAGCTCCGTGACCTGCGCGAGGTCCACGGGCTGGCCCGTGTAGCGCTCCACCGCCTGTGCCGCCTGCGCCACGAGCATGAGGAGCCCGCCGGCGTGGGGAATCCCCCGCTTCTCGGCCTGCATCATGAGACCGGTGCGGGCCGGGTTGTACACGATGTCGATGAGGCCTTCGAGCGCCGGGAACGGATCGAGCGTGCAAGGGCTCGCGGGGCATTTCGGCCACATGCCCACCGGCGTGCAGTTGACCACGAGCGCCACGTCGTCTGCGTGTCCGGGCAGCTCGTCGTAGGTGAGCGCGGATGGGCCTCCCGCATGGTGCTCGCGCCCGACGAAGCCCGCCTGCATGCCCAGGTCCCGGAGCACCATGGCGCAGGTGGAGCCGGCGCCGCCATGCCCGAGCACGAGGGCGCGCTTGCCGGAGAGCTCGAGGCCGAGGGATTCGGCGAGTACCTTGAAGCCGAAGTAGTCGGTATTGTCGCCGCGCAGGCGTCCGTCGGGCAGGCGGGTGATGGTGTTGACGTTGCCCATGCGCTCGGCCACGGGCGAGAGCTCGTCCAGATAGGGAAGGACGGCCTGCTTGTACGGGATGGTGACGTTCACACCCTCCCACTCCGCGCCGGTGATGAAGCTCTCGAGCTCACCGGGCTCGCGCTCGAACCGCACATACTCAAGGCCCGCGAGCTCGCGGTAGATGATGGGCGTGTAGCTATGACCCAGCACGCGTCCGAGCACACCGTACGGTCGGTCCATGTCGTCTCCTTTCGGGAAGGTGGCGCAGCGGGACCTTCCCCCGCGCCACCGAGCCGGGACTTTGACTAGAGCAGCTCCTGGTAGCTGCCAAGGTATTGGCAGCTGGCGCACACACTCGGCAGCGAGTCCATGAGCTCCAGGAAAGCGGTGCTCCCCACCGGGCTCTCCACGTCGAAGTAGAAGCTGAACTCGAAGTCGCGCCCGGGGATGGGACGGCTCTCGAGCTTCACCAGGTTGATGTCGAGCGCGTAGAAGCGCTCGAGCACGTGGTAGAGCGAGCCCGGTTCGTGCTTCAGCGTGAGCATGAGCGAGGTTCGGTTGGCGCCGGGGTAGATCTTCGGTATGGCGGAGATGACGACGAAGCGCGTGTAGTTGTTGTCGGAGTCCTGCACGTCCTCGTCCAGGATCTGCAGGTCGTAGAGCTTGGCCGCGCTGCGCGAGGCGAGCGCCGCCCAGTCGTCACGCCCGGAGGTGGCGACCATCTCGGCTGCCATGGCGGTGTTCTCGCACACGTTGGCGTGCAACCCGAGCCCTTCCAGATAGCCCGCGCACTGGCCGAGCGCCTGCTCGTGGCTGAACACCTCGCGGATGTCCTCGAGACGGGCGCCGGGGCGCGCCATGAGGTTGTGGTCGATCTTTAGGCGGAGACTTCGAACGATGGTGAAGCCGTACTCCGCGAGCAGGTCGTATACGGCGTTCACGGAGCCGGCGGTGGAGTTCTCGATCGGCAGCACGCCGTACTCGCAGAAGCCGTCGCGCACCGCGCGGAAGACCCCCTCGAAGGTGGTGAAGAAGCTGATGGCGGGCACGCTGAACAGGCGCGTGGCGGCGATCTGGCTGTAGGCGCCCTCCACGCCCTGGCACGCGACCGTCGCGGTGGCGGGGAAGGGCGCGTCCACTTCCTCGAAGGCGGAGCGCACGGAGTGCGAGGGGCTAGCCGGGTCGTTCCGGGAGAGCAGGCGAGCCTGCTCGGCCTTGCTCATGCTCATGAGCAACGAGAAGAACGAGACCGTCTGGGCCCGGCGCGTATCCTCGGCAGCATGGGCCAGCCCGTAGAGCTTCTGGCGCTCGCGGACGGGGTCGTAGATCGCCTTGCCCATGGCGCGCTTGGCGGCGGCGACGTCGGCGGCAAGGTCGAGTCGCTCGTTGAAGAGGGCGAGCAGCTGGGCGTCCACGGCGTCGATGCGCTCGCGCGTTTCCTCAAGCGTCATGCGGATGGCTCCAATCATTCGCCGGCCGGCGCGGGCTCGGCGAGGGGTCGGGGGTCGGGTGTGGGATAGCGCCCGTCTTCGAGCAGGACGTCCAGGAGGGCGAGGGCGCAGGCGGCCTCCACCACGGGAACCGCGCGCGGCACGATGCACGGGTCGTGGCGGCCACGGACCGTGAGCTCGGCGTCCTCGCCATGGGCGAGGTCGATCGTGTGCTGCACCTGCCCGATCGAGGGCGTGGGCTTGACGGCACAGCGCCACACGAGCGGGGCGCCCGTGCTGATGCCGCCCAGGATGCCGCCCGCGTTGTTGGTAACGGGCCGGGCGGCGCCGTTCGGGGCCGCGGCGTAGGGGTCGTTGTCCTCGCTGCCGTAGAGGCCGGCTGCAGTGAACCCGATGCCGAACTCCACGCCCTTCACCGCGGGAATGCCGAAGGCGATGTGCGCAATGCGGTTCTCCAGGCCGTCGAACATGGGGTCGCCCACGCCGGCAGGCAGTCCCCACACGCCGCACTCCACGATGCCGCCCACGGAGTCGAGGTCGTCTTTCGCCTCGAGGATAAGCTCGCGGGCACGGTCGGCGGCGTCCCCGTCCACCATGGGGATGCCGCAGCGCTCGAAGGTGTTGTCGCGGCAGGAAATCTCGTCTACCGGGGCCGCGGAACCGGATAGCGCGAGGAAGCTCGGCTCGGAGACGCCGGCCTTCGCGGGGCCGAGTACCTGGATGTGCGCGGCGACGGTGATGCCCGCCCGCTCGAGGGCCTGCAGCGCCACGCCGCCGGCGGCGCAGAGGGGGGCGGTCAGGCGTCCGGAGAAGTGGCCGCCGCCCGCCACGTCGTGCCAGTTGCCGTAGCGCTCGAAGGCGGGCCAGTCGGCATGTCCGGGGCGCGGCTTCCGGCGCAGCTCAGCGTAGTCACGGCTGCGGGTGTTGGTGTTCTGGATGATCGCGGCGAGCGGCGCCCCGCAGGTGTGCCCGTCGGCCACGCCCGCGATCAGGTGGACGGCATCGGCCTCGCGACGCTCCGTGGAGGTGTCGCGCGCACCGGGCGCGCGACGGTCCATGAAGCGCTGCAGCCGCTCAGCGTCCACGGGAATGCCGGCGGGCAGGCCGTCGAGCGAGCAGCCGATCGCCGCGGAGTGGGACTGTCCGAAGATGGAAAGCCGGAGCACGTTTCCTATGCACGAGGACATGGGGCGGCCTCCTCGTCTCGCTTGAGCGCGACGTCGCCGCCGAGCAGCTTGTAGTGGTCGAAGAAGGCCGGGTAGCTCTTGTTCACGGCTTCGGCGCCGAGGATCTCAACCGGACCGGCGCACCGGCTCGCGGCAACGGCGGCCATCATGGCGATGCGATGGTCGTTGTGCGAGCTCACCGTGCCGCCGGCCAGCTCGGGCACGCCCGTGACCACAAGGTCGTCGCCCTCGATCCGCACGTCCGCGCCCAGGTTCGAGAGCTCGGCGCGCACCGTCTCCAGGCGGTCGGACTCCTTGATGCGCAGGCGCGCGCAATCGCGGATGCGCGTGGCCCCCTCGGCCACGCTCGCCACGGCGGCTACCACGGGCACGAGGTCGGGGATGTCGGCCGCGCTTATGTCGAAGCCCCGGAGCTTGTCGGGGCGCACGGTGGCGGATTCCGGGTCGCGCCCGATGCGCGCGCCGAAGCGGGAGAGCACGGCGAGGATGGTCCGGTCGCCCTGGGCGGAGTTCATGAGCACGCCGCGCACGGTGATGGGATGGCGCGCGAGCGCGCCGGCGCAGAGCCAGAAGGCGGCGTTGGACCAATCACCCTCCACCGAGACGGAACCGGGCGTGCGGTAGTCGCCGAGGGGGCGGAAGGTTGTCGTCTCCACCCCGGCCTCGGTGGCCCCGTGCTCAATCGCGACCTCGATGCCGAAGCTCGCGAGGGCCTGGATGGTGAGGTTCACGTAGGGCCGGCTCTCCAGGCGGCCGATCACCACCACTTCAGAGTCGCCCTCGAGGAGCGGGGCGGCCATGAGGAGGCCGGTGATGTACTGGGAGGATACGTTGCCGGGGATCTGGAAGCGCCCGGCACGCAGCCGCCCGCTGGTGCGGAGCGGGAAGCCGCCGAGCCCCGCGAGGTCGCAGCCGCCGGCGATGAGCTCGTCGGAGAGCGGTGCGAGCGGGCGGGCGCCCAGGCGCCCCTGGCCGGTAAAGGTGGCGTCGGCGCCGAGCGCGCAGGCGATGGGCAGCATGAAGCGGAGGGTGGAGCCGGACTCGCCGCAGTCGAGCGTCTGGCCACAGCACGCCTTCAGGATGCCGAGCGCGCGGCTCTTGGGGATGGGATGGATCTCGAGTCCGCCTTCCACGGGGTCCACGCGGGCACCCAGGGCCTCGAGACAGCGCACGGTGGCCTCGATGTCGGCGCAGGTGGTGTTCAGCGCCACGTGCGTGACGCCGTTCGCGAGCGCCGCAGCGATGATCAGGCGGTGGGCCACCGACTTGGACGCGATGGCGGGGACGATGCCCGCGAGCGGGCGGGGGGTGATGACGGCGCGCATGTTAGCGGTCCTTTCCCGCGGAGACGCCCGCGCGGATGAGCTCGTGGAAGCGGGGGAGCGGCGTGCGTTCGATGACGCAGTCGCCCACGGCGTGGGGGATGACGAGGTCGATGGCGTCGCCCGCACGCTTCTTGTCGTGGAGGGCGGCCTCGAAGAGCTCGTCGGCGTTCCAGGTACAGGCCGTGGAGAGCCCGTGCGCGCGGCAGACGGCGTCGATGCGTTCGGCGAGGCCCGGCTCGCAGCCGCCCTCGGCCTCCACGGCGCGCGTGATGGCGACCATGCCGGCGGCCACGCACTCGCCGTGCCCGCGCCGGAAGTGCTCGCAGAGCTCGATGGCGTGGCCGATGCTGTGGCCGAAGTTCAGGAGCTTGCGCATGCCATGCTCGTGCTCGTCGGCATCCACCACGTCGCGCTTGATGGCGACGTTGCGCGCCACGATGGTCTCCACGGCCGGCACGTTGGCCATGAGGAGGTCGAGCGTGAGCGGGGTGCCCTCGAGCACGGCGAAGAGCTCAGGGTCGGCGATCACGCCGTGCTTGATGACCTCGCCGCAGCCGTCGGCGAACTGGGCGGGCTCGAGCGTGGCCAGGCAGCCCACGTCTGCGAGCACCGCGCGGGGCTGCCAGAAGGCCCCCGCTAGGTTCTTGCCGGCCTCGAGGTCGATGGCGGTCTTGCCGCCCACGGAGGAGTCCACCATGGCGAGCAGGCTCGTCGGCACCTGGATGTACGCGATTCCGCGCAGGTAGCTCGCCGCGGCAAAGCCCGCGAGGTCGCCCACCACGCCGCCGCCGAGGGCCACCACCGCGTCGCCGCGGGAGAGCTCGCTCTCGGCCAGGAACTCCAGGCAGTCCACGAGCGTGGCGGCGCGCTTGCGCTCCTCGCCCGCCTCGAAGGTGAAGGTATGGGGCTCGAGTCCGGCTTGCGTGAGGGAGGTGCGGACCACCTCGGCGTAGAGGGGGCCGACGTTCGTGTCGGTCACGATCGCCACGCGCGTGGCGCCGGGACACGTCTCGCGCACGGTCTGGCCCACGCGCTCGAGTAGGAACGTGCCCACGTGGACGTCGTAGGGGGTGTCGGTATGCACGGGAATCAACTGCATGGTTTCTCCTCGTATCGGCGGGCGGCGAGCGTCCGCGGGCCTATTCGTCGTCGAGCGCGCGCTTGATCCGGTCTCCCTCGGCTAGGAGTTCTCGCAGGTGGTCGCGGTCGCCTGCGGCGAGGGCCTCGCGGTAGGCGGTGAGTGCGCCGATGATCTGGTCGAGCTCGTACCCGAGCGGGCCGGCGTCGTCCATCATGAGCTCCGCCCACATGCCCGGGTTGAGGTGCGCCACGCGGGTGAGGTCCTTGTAGCTGCCTGCGGAGAAGCCGGCGTGGACCTGCGCGGTCGGGCTCTTCACGTAGGCGTTCGAGACCACGTGGCAGAGCTGGCTGGTGAAGGCGATGACCCGGTCGTGCTCGGCGGGCGTGGCGACGGAGAAGCTGCCGAAGCCGCAGGGTGCGAGGAGGCCGTGCACGCGGTCGAGCAGGTCCAGGCGCTCGGAGTCGGTGAGGTCCTCGGGGGGCACCAGCACCATGGGCGCCCCCTGGAAGAGGTCGGCGCGAGCGTGGGCGAAGCCGGAGAACTGCGTGCCCGCCATGGGGTGCGCGCCGCAGAACGAGAAACCGTGATCGCGCGCGAGCGGGAATGCCGCGTCGCAGACGCGCTGCTTCACGCCGGCGGTGTCGATGACCACCGGGTGCGGGCCCAGGTCGTCGGCGTGCGCGACGAGCCAGTCGCAGCAGGCCCCGGGGTACGCCGCCAAGACGATGAGATCGCAGGTGGCGGCGGTCTCGGCTTCGAGGACGCCGGAGACCGTCTCCACGCGGGCCACGTCCATGACGTCGTCGCTCACGTCGTAGGCGAGGACGCGCCAGCCAGCGCGGGCGTACGCACGGGCGAAGGAGCCGCCGATGAGGCCCAGGCCGAGGATACCGACGGTGCCGGGCGCCGTTGTGCCAGGTACCGCTGCGTTGTCGTCCGGCGTGTCCAGGGGGCGCTCGGGGATGTCCATGCTACTCGGCCTCCGGGGCCACGACGGAGCGGATGGCGCGGATGCGCTCCATGGTCTCGTCGAATTGGTCGGGCGTTAGGGCCTGGGCACCGTCCGACCAGGCATGGCTCGGGTCGTCGTGGACCTCGATCTCCAAGCCGTCGGCGCCGGCGGCGGTGGCGGCGAGCGCCATGGGCTCCACGTAGCGGGTGTAGCCGGTGGCGTGGCTCGGGTCCGCGATGATCGGCAGGTGCGAGAGGTAGTGGACCACAGGGATGGCGTTCAGGTCGAAAGTGTTGCGGGTGCGCGTCTCGTACGTGCGGATGCCGCGTTCGCAGAGTATGACGTTATCGTTGCCCTCGCTCATGATGTACTCGGCCGCCATGAGGAGTTCGTCCACCGTGCCTGAGAGCCCGCGCTTCAGGAGGATGGGGGTCTTGGTGCGGCCGACTTCCTTGAGCAGCGGGAAGTTCTGGGCGTTGCGGGCGCCGATCTGCATGACCTCGATCTTCTTATCCAGGAAGAGCTGGACGTCGCGCGGATCCATGATCTCGGTGACGATGGGCATGTCCAGCTCGTCGGCTGCCTCGCGGAGCAGGTCGAGACCGTGCTCACCCATGCCCTGGAAGGCGTAGGGGCTGGTACGGGGCTTGTAGGCGCCGCCTCGGAGCATGGTGGCGCCGGCGTCCTTCACGCGACGGGCGATGCGGATGAGGTTCTCGCCCTCCACCGAGCAGGGTCCGGCGATGACCTGGAAGTGGCCGCCGCCGAGCAGCACGCCGTGCCCGCAGTCCACCACGGTGTCGGCGGGATGGAATTTGCGGTTCGCTTTCTTGAAGGGCTCGGAGACGCGCTGCACGCGCTCCACGATGTCCATGGACTCGAGCAGGAACGGGTCGATCTTGGTGGTGTCTCCCACGAGGCCGATGATGGTCTCGTTCTCGCCGTGGCTCACGTGGGTCTGTAGACCCTTCTTGTGGATCCAGGCGATCAGGTGCTCCTCGGCCTCGGGAGCGGCGTTCTTCTTCAGGATTGCGATCATATGCGCGGTCCTCCGTGCGGATTCGTTCTACAAAAGTCTCATTAGTTTACTCCATCGCGATGGAGGGCGAGAGGTGGCGCGCGGAACGACGAGAGGCCGTCACATGCGGCGGGGGTGCGCAGGTGCGGAGCAAAACCACGCGATACTTTATCGGTTTATTGCGGCGCGGAAGAAAGCAGGCCGATACTTTATTGGTTTTCGATGGGCGCACCGGGTATCGCTCGATCTGACGCGCGTTTAAACTGCGGGTTTATCTCCGAGCATCGTGTTCCTACTCATCGGGAGCCCGAAAACCGATAAAGTATCGGCCTGCTTTTTCTTGTTACGCGTTGAACCAATAAACTATCGCCGAATTTTCGGCTGAGCAGCATGCGCCATCGTGTTTAGTCTGCTTGCTCCGGTTCAGCGGCCCGTTGCCAAGCGGATGTGCCGCCAGGAGGGCCGCGTCCCGACCTTTGGTGTATGAGCACCGCGCGATGTTGCGCGGCCGCCCCCTTTGGAATCGTCATCACCACAACAACCGGTTCTGAAGAAAGGACAGCCTCTATGGACAATGCAACCGAAAACAACGCAGCGAACCGCGCCGTTCTCAGGGAGGACCGTACCCTCGACCCGAACGCCGCTGCCGCGCTCCTCGAGGGCGCGCTGAACGCGGTGATGGACGAGCGGGCCTCCGAGTTGGGCGCCGTGCGCGACGGCTGCGCCTGCGTTGGAAGGATCGCGCCGCGCAACCCGAGGCTCCGCGAGGGCGTGTGCTTCCCCGACGGCATCGTCGAGAGGCGGTCGGGGACCGACTCGGCGCCGGCGGGAGGCCCCGCGCCCACGCCGACGAGCTGCTCGCGGCCGCCGCGCCGTTCGTGCTCGCCTACCTCGACTTCCCGCGCGAGCACGGCAGGTGCGTGTTTGTTAACGTCGTGATTGCGGGAAGGCAAGGTCGCGTGGACTGGACCACGATCGACGGGCCCGAAGGGGGACGCACACCACTTTTCGCCGCACGCCTCTGGAACCGCATCTACCGCACAAAATACGTCATATGAACCCTAAAACGTTGCGTACCCGTCGCAGCCATACCCAGCGACACGCCAGGTAAACCCCATCAAATTGTTGCTCAACGGATTCAGACTTCGCGCTCGTAGACTGTAGTTGCCATTCCTTGCAATGAGAAAGGAACACAGCTATGGCCATGACTACCTGTCCCGAATGTGGCAAGCCTGTATCCGATAGCGCCCAGACCTGCCCGAGCTGCGGATACGCGCTCCACCCGCATGACACCAACCACACAAGGCGTGCTGCCTTCCGATCGGGCGGCATCACCGGTTTCATCGGCGGTATGGGATATATCGTGCTCTTAGCGCTTCTCTCTGCTGGCATCTTCAACAATCCTGCGAATGACACCACAACGAGCGATGTTAGCGTCAGCGTGGAGTCCGGTCAGAATCCGCTCATGTTCGAAGTCGGACTCATTGCCGTCGTCGCTGTTACCGCTCTGTTCCTTGCGGGCATCATCCTTGGTAACCGGCTTCACAAGCGCCCCCGCCATCATCCTTGCCTCCATTACCCTCGTCATATCGGTCATCGGCATGCTCGGCACCTTTTTCTTCTTCGGCATGCTCGTCCTCTGCGGTGGTTGGCTTTTCATGTGGCAGCCGGCCCTGGAAGTTATCGGTGCGTACAAAATGCTTTCAAGCGCGTTGAAATATGAAGCGTGATACCCGGAGCAACAGGGTGTTGCCCAATAGAATCTGCGTGATATGGTTCGACCCCGCTTTTACGGGTGCCCGCTCGGCCACGTATACCGTCATCCTTACCCTGTTCATGTTCATGATGGTCGCGCCCGTGCATTATGCCTGTTCAACGAGCGGTGAACCGTGCCTCGGTTGTGGGTTCAGGACCGCCGTGCGCCTTCTCTTGCAGGGCGATATAGCAGGATCGGTGATCTCGAACCAGCTCATCCTCCCTGCCGTTGTGTTCACCTGCTTCGCCTTCATCGATACGCTGACAATCTTCCGAGACCGTCGCAGCAAAGTCCAACGAACGACCTCTGTGGAGCTCCAAAAGTAAGCCGAACGATACGGTTGGTTGGCTCAGGTTAGGTTGACTCACTCGCGGCAAAACCACGTCCATGCCAGAAGTGGAGGCATCTGAATGAAAATCGTCGGTGGAAATGCCAGATGCCGGGGGATGTGAACGCTTGAGCCGCCTCGTTTCGTTCATACCTCAAGCAACCTGGCATCCACGGTTCCCGTGCGGCAACCAATCGTGGCAACCAACCCACCGCCACCGCACCGGCTCCACACTCTAATTTGCGCTCATCTCCGATTGCCGTATAATGATTTCCGTCGTGCCCCGTTAGCTCAGTGGATTAGAGCGTCTGCCTCCGGAGCAGAAGGCCGTAGGTTCGAACCCTATACGGGGCACCAGCGTCGCACGTCCGCGCCCGTACCGGCCCCCGGTCCGGGCGCTTTTACTATCGCGGCTCCGGGACCGCGCCATCGGAGGACCCATGTCTGAACCGGTAGGGGAAGCGCGCGGTCTCACCTCCGCAGAGGTCGAGCAACGCATCGCCACGGGCAAGGTCAACGTCAACACGGGCATCAAGACCAAATCGGTCCGGGAGCTCTTCGCTGAGAACCTCTTCACCATCTTTAACCTCATCAACCTCGTCCTCGCCCTCTTGGTGCTTGCCACGGGCTCGTGGAAGAACATCGGCTTTTTGGGCATCGTGGTGCTGAACACGGGCATCGGCGTCGTGCAGGCGCTTCGTTCTAAGCGCATGGTGGACAAGCTCACGCTCCTCGCTACCAAGAAGGCCGTGGTCGTCCGCGACGGCGTCGAGGTCGAGCTCGACCTCGAGCAGATCGTGCAGGACGACCTCGTGAAGCTCGGCCGCGGCGACCAGATCCCCGCCGACGCCGTGGTGGTCTCGGGCGAGGCGAGCGTGAACGAGAGCCTCCTCACTGGCGAGAGCGACCTCATCCGCAAGCAGCCGGGCGACCATCTCATGTCGGGCAGCTTCCTCGACTCCGGCCTGGTCTTCGCCCGCGTTGAGCACGTGGGCGCCGAGAACTACGTGGCCAAGATCAACGCCCAGGCCAAGTACGTCAAGAAGGTCAACTCCGAGATCATGAACTCGCTGAACGGCATCGTGCGGTTCGCGGGCGTGCTCATGATCCCCATCGGCATCGGGCTGTTCTGGGCGAGCGCGTCCGAGCTCCAGCGCCGTGCGGGGGACACGGGCGGGCTCCTGCCGTGGCTCGCCGCGGAGGTGCTCGCCGGCCGCGTGCCGAGCTCGGCCATCCTCTCCACGGTGGGGGCTCTTCTGGGCATGATCCCCCAGGGCCTGGTGCTCCTCACCTCCTCGGTCCTCGCGATCGCCACCGTCCGCCTCGCCCGCAAGAAGGTGCTCGCGCAGCAGCTCTACTGCATCGAGACGCTCGCCCGCGTGGACGTGCTCTGCCTGGACAAGACGGGCACCATCACCTCGGGCCACATGGAGGTCGCCGGTACCTACACGCTGGACGAGGTCGGCGTCGCCGCCCCCGCCGCCGATGACGCGGCGTCCCGTCGGCTCGCCCTCGCCCTCTCCGGCGTGGCCCGGGCCACGGCGGAGGACGCCAACGAGACCTGCCAGGCCATTCTTGCGCATTACGCCAGCACGGACCTGCGCGAGCCCTGCGTGGAGCGCGTGGTGCCCTTCTCCTCCGCCAAGAAGTGGAGCGGCGCCAGCTTCGACGGGACGAGCTTCGTCATGGGCGCCGCGCAGTTCGTGCTGGCGCCCGAGGCCTTCGCACACATCGAGGGCGCGGTGTCCGAGCTTGCCCAGAGCTGCCGCGTGCTCGTGGTGGCCGAGGTGGACGGCTTCACCGAGGAGGGCGACCTGGTGGGGGAGGCCCGCCCGCTCGGTCTCGTGACCATCCGTGACGAGATTCGTTCCTCCGCGGCCGAGACCATTGGCTACTTCAAGGACCAGGGCGTCACCCTGAACGTCATCTCGGGCGACGATCCGCGTACGGTCTCGGGCATCGCCGCCACGGTGGGCATCCCCGGCGCCTGCGCCTACGTGGACGCCACCAAGCTCGACACGCCCGCCAAGATCGACGCCGCCGTCGACCGCTACCACGTCTTCGGCCGCGTGACTCCCGAGCAGAAGCGCGAGCTCGTGTGCGCGCTCAAGCGGCGCGGCCACACCGTGGCCATGACGGGCGACGGCGTGAACGACGTGCTCGCGCTGAAGGAGGCCGACTGCTCCGTGGCCATGGCCGCAGGCTCGGACGCCGCGCGCAACGTGGCCGAGATCGTGCTCGTTGACAACGACTTTGCAAGCATGCCGGCCGTGGTTGCCGAGGGCCGGCGCTCCATCAACAACCTGCAGCGCTCCGCGGCGCTCTTCCTCACCAAGACGCTCTTCTCCATGATGCTCGCTGTGATCTGCATCGCATTTCCGCCGTACCCCTTCGAGCCCATCCAGATGACGCTCATCAACTTCTTCTGCATCGGCATGCCGGGCTTTGTACTGGGCCTCGAGCCCAACCGCGCCCGGGTGGAGGGCAAGTTCATCCTGAACGTGGTGCGCCGCGCGCTGCCGGCGTCCGCGGGCGTGGTGGCCGCCGCGCTCCTCTGCATGGCATCCGCCTCGTTCTTCGGCTACTCCGACCTGCAGCTCTCCACCATGTGCCTGGTGACCACGAGCGCCGTGGCGACCTGCCTCATCTGGCGTATCTCGCAGCCCTTCACGCCGCTGCGCCGGGCGCTGCTGGTCGTCGTGGTTGCGGGGCTCGCCGCGGGCGTGCTCGGGTTCCCCGGCATCTTCAGCATCGCGCGGCTCTCCGGGGGGATGGTCGGGCTCATGGCGGTGAACGCCACCGTGGGATGCGTCGTCTTCAAGTACTTCGCCGACTTCATGTCGCGTCAGACCGACCAAGGCCGGCGCGTCCCTGCCACGGGATTCGGCCGCGGCGTGCAGGTGCGCATGGGGAAGCGGAGCCGTCGCACGGTCTCGAGCACCGGCTCGAGCATGCGCCGCTGGGCCAAGAAGGTTCGCTCCACGGTCCAGCGTCGACGCGAGGAAACGGCGAGCGCGCGCGCCCAGGAGCGGGCCGAGGAGTCTGCCGAGCAGGGCTTGGAGAGGGCTCGTCCCCAGGAGCCGCGGCGCGTCGCCAAGCGCGTCTCGCGCGCCTCGGATGGTATCCGCGTGAAGATGCCGCGCAAGAAGAAAACGGACAAGTAGGGCGCGTACAACAGATACACTGATAGCGCTTTAGCAAACAAAAGCAGGGGAGATCGATATGTCTGAGGAACGCTTCGCCGAACATGAGCTGGTCGCGGGTGGCTGCGCGTACACCTACTATGCTGTGCACGATATTCCCGGCGCGGACCGGCTGCCCGTGTCGCTGCAGGTCCTCGTGGAGAACGTGCTCCGCTGCGTGGCCGACCCGGCCGAGGCGCGCGCCCAGGCCGAGGCCATCGTGCGCGCGGGCCTTGCCGGCGAGGCGGGTCCCGAGATCGAGTTCATGCCGGCGCGCGTGCTCTTCCAGGATTTCACCGGCGTGCCCGTCTTCGTCGACTTCGCCGCTATGCGCGATGCCGCTGCGGCGCGCGGGGGAGACCCCGAGCGCGTGAACCCGCAGATTCCCTGCACGCTCGTCGTGGACCATTCCGTTGCCGCCGACGTGGTCTCCTGCGCCTGCGCCGCCGCCGAGAACGCGCGGATCGAGGCCGAGCGCAACGCCGAGCGCTTCGCCTTCCTCAAGTGGAGCCAGGTGTCCTTTGAGAACGTCAAGATCGTTCCGCCCGGACAGGGCATCTGCCACCAGCTGAACATCGAGCGCTTCTGCCGGGTGGCCATGGAGGGGCCCGCCGCGCACCGCGTCGCGGACGCCCCCGCGCTCGCGTTCGACACGCTCGTGGGCACCGATTCCCACACCACCACGGCCAACGGCATGGGTGTGCTCGGCTGGGGCGTGGGAGGTATCGAGGCCGAGGCTGCGGCGCTTGGCCAGCCCATTACCATGCTCGTGCCCGAGGTCGTGGGCGTTCGCCTGGTGGGCGAGCTCGGCCATGCGGCCTCGGCCATGGACGTCGCGCTCACCTTCGCCGAGCGCTTGCGCGCGCTGGGCGTGGTGGGCAAACTCGTGGAGTGCTTCGGCCCCGGCGTCTCGGCGCTCACGGCCACGCAGCGCGCCACCATCTCCAACATGACCCCCGAGTACGGCGCCACCGCCACGCTCTTCCCCGCGGACGCGGCCGTCCTCGCTCAGCTCGAGCTCTCCGGCCGCGCGCCGGAGCAGCTCGCCATCACGCGCGCCTACCTCGCCGCACAGGGCCTGGACGACGCCGCGCCCCAACCCGAGCGCGTGTTCTCGCAGGTGGTCGAGATCGACCTCTCTGCCATCCGTCCCACGCTCGCCGGCCCCTCTCGTCCTCACAACCGGGTGGAGGTGGCCGCCCTTCCCGCGCGTTTCGAGCACGCGCTCGCGGGGCACGGCCGCACGCCGGGCGGCAGCTTCCCGGTCGCCTTCGATGGGGAGACCTACGAGCTTCGCCACGGTGCCATCGCCATCGCCGCGGTGACCAGCTGCACCACCGCCACCGACCCGGCCATGATGGTGGCCGCCGGCCTCGTGGCGAAGCGCGCCTGCGAGCTCGGCGCCGAGCCCCTGCCTTGGGTGAAGAAGGTGCTCGCTCCCGGCTCCCATGCCACCACGGAGCTACTCGAGCGCGCGGGCCTGCTCGAGTCGCTCGCACGTCAGGGTTTCGCCACCTGCGGCTATGGCTGCATGAGCTGCATCGGCAACTCCGGCCCCGTCTTCGCCCCGATGCACGAGATCGCCGGCGACTGCGAGCTCACGAGCGTGCTTTCGGGCAACCGCAACTTCGACGGGCGCATCTCGCCCGACGTCGCCCAGAACTACCTGGCCGCTCCGGCGCTCGTGGTCGCCTACGCCCTCGCCGGGACCGTCGAGGTAGACCTTGAGCACCAGCCCGTCTGCCAGGGCACCGACGGTCCGGTCTTCCTTGCCGACCTGCTGCCTTCCGACGAGGAAGTCGCCGACGTTCTTTCTCGCGTGCTCGACCCGAGCCTCTATGAGGGCGCCGACGCCGCGCTTTACCAGGGCGACGAGCACTGGCGCGCGCTCGCCGCGGAACCCAGCCCCACGTTCTCATGGGACCCCGCCTCCACCTACGTGCGCCGTCCCTCGTACTTCGAGGACGCGCGCCCCGGTACCTCGTTCTCGCTCGAGGGCGCGCGCTGCCTGGCGCTCTTGCCCGACTTCGTGACCACCGACCACATCTCACCCGCCGGCGCCATCGCCCCCGATTCGCCCGCCGCGGCCTACCTGCGCGAGCGCGGCATCGCCGACGCCGATTTCAACACCTACGGCAGCCGTCGCGGCAACCACGAGGTCATGATGCGCGGCACCTTCGCTAACGTGAAGCTTGAGAACGCGCTGGCCAGTGGCCGCGTGGGCGGTTGGACGCGCGATCCCTTCTCGGGCGAGATCGTGAGCATCTTCGACGCCGCCGAGAGCGCCCGCGCCCACGGTGCCCCGCTCGTGGTCGTCGCCGGCAAGATGTACGGATCCGGCAGCTCGCGCGACTGGGCCGCCAAGGGTCCGGGCCTGCTCGGCGTGCGCGCCGTCATCGCCCAGAGCTTCGAGCGCATCCACCGCTCCAACCTGGTCGGCATGGGCATCCTGCCCCTCCAGTTCCTGGAGGGCGAGAGCGCGCAGTCGCTCGGCCTCACCGGGCGCGAGGTGTTCGGCATCGACGACGTCTCGTTCCCGCCCGCGGGCCCGCTTCCCGTGCTCGCCCAAGTGCACGCGGTGCGCGAGGACGGTTCCGAGGTGGCATTCCAGGCGCGGGTGCGCGTGGACACGGCAACGGAGGCGGCGTATCTCCGCGCCGGTGGCATCCTGCCCTTCGTGCTGAATAGCCTGCTCGATCGATAGGGATTCCGAAAGGTGGGACATGATCTGCCCCCATTGCCTGAAAAGCGTTGACGACGACGCGTCGTTCTGCCCGCATTGCCATTCGTACCTGGGTTCTGGCGCTTCGAGCCATCCCGAGTTCGTCTTCTGCGAGGGCTGCGGCGCGCGCCTCCACCCGAAGGACCGCACCTGTCCCAAGTGCGGGCGTCCGGCCCCCGGCATCCTCTCCGCGGATTCGGCCTCCTCTGACCTGGCGGCTGGGCGGACGGCGAGCTTCCCGCGTCTTTCGCACCAGATGATCGAATCGGAGCTTCCCGACCTCAAGTACGACGCCATGACCGCGTCCCGGACCGTCCATGAGGAGGTTGACCCGTTCGCCACGAGCGTGCTCGACGCCGGCGACATCGCCGACGCCGAGCGCTCCGGGGAGAGCCGCGTGGCTCCCGCGGCGACGTCGGGCGACGAGACGGGCGACCCGTACCACAAGCCCCGCCGCCGGTGGGTCCGGCGCCTCGTTGCCTGCCTGTTTCTGGTGGCGCTCGTGGGCGGCGGCGTGTGGTTCGTCCGCGAGGACCCACTGGGAGTCATGCCCACCGCCGTCTCGCGGCTCAAGAGCTCGGCGAGCCAGATGTTCCCCAGCCGCCAGCGGGCCGAGGCGGGCTCGGCGGGCGGGGCTGCGGCATCGACGGCGGAGCAGCCGCAGGACGAGGTGCTCACCGACGTGCAGGCATACCAGCGGCTGGTCGCCCTCTACGAGACGATTACCGCGCAGCACGACGCGCTCTCCCAGATCGTGGACGACTACAACGGCGGGTTCATCGCCTCGGACCTGAATCGTCGCAAGAGCGCCTCCGAGGGGGCCTACGCCACGCGCGACGCCCTGGATACCGCGATCGATGAGCTGAAATCACTCAAACTCGCCGATGGTTCCGCCTACTCCCAGGAGGTTCAGAACCTGCTCGAGCTCGCGGGCTGGGTCCGGTCGCGCGTGGACATCTACTGCGTCTCCTGGGATATCTCGCTCTCCTTTACAGGGGAAGACCTCCCGCGCGAGCATCAATCCGAGATTCTCGCCCCCCTGCGCGAGCGCGCCCAGGAGGACGAGGACGCCAAGACGAGCTTCTACGCCCACGTGAACGAGTACAAGCCGCAGCAGCCCGCCGCCTAAGAGCGGGCGGCGCCATGCCGCGACCGCCGTTCCCCGCTCGGGCGGTCACGCCATGCCGAATATGTGAATGCCCCTGCTTCTTGCTAGAATCATTGGGATACGACGATTCTTCCCGGGAAGGGGATGTATGTTCGGACAGAAGCTCCATCAGCCCGACTACCAGCTCGCCGGCGACGAGGGTGCCGTCATCACCACGTCAAAGGGGACCATCAAGGTCAAGCTCGACACGGTGGGCGCCCCCATCCACGCCGCAAACTTCTGCGAGCTCGCCACCATGGGGTTCTACGACGGTCTCAAGTTCCATCGCTACGTGCCCGGCTTCGTGATCCAGGGCGGTTGCCCCAACACGCGCGACATGACGCCCGAGCAGGTGGCGGCGGGCGAGCCCGGCCCCGACGGCATGCCCGGTACCGGCGGCCCCGGCTGGTGCATCAAGGGCGAGTTCGCCACCAACCCCAATAACAGCCATGTTGACGGAGCGCTCGCCATGGCACGCTCCATGAACCCGGATTCCGCGGGCTCCCAGTTCTATTTCTGCCTGGGTGCCCAGCACAACCTCGATTCCGGTTACACCGTCTTCGGCACCACGCTTGAGGGCCTCGACGTCATTCGCCGGCTGCGCGCGGGCGACGTCATCGAGCACGTGGAGATCATCCACGAGGCTTAAAGCCCAGCGGGCGGGGCTTCCCGCCACCCATTCGCACGCTCAAGGTAAGGAGCACACGTGAACGCCCAACTTCTCGAGAACGCTCGCAACGCCTATCGCGCCGGGGACTTCGCCCAGGCGGCCCAGCTCTTCGCCGCGGCCAAGCAGCCCGGCGAGGCGGCGGGGGAGGCTGACCACCTGCGCGGCAACTCGCTCATGCGCCTGGGTCTCTTCCGTGACGCCGCCATCGCCTACGGCGAGGCGCTCGCCGACGCCTCCTACGGCCGTCGCGGCGCGCTGCTTACCAACCAGGGCAAGGCCTACGCCGCCTCGGGCGACTTCGCGAGCGCCCAGGCGAGCTTCCAGGCCGCCACGCAGGACGCGAGCTACGCCACTCCGTACAAGGCGTATCTCGGCCTTGGCGACGCGCTGCTCGAGTCGGGCGACCCCACCAACGCCGGCGTGGCTTTCCGCCAGGCCGCCATCGACGGGACCAACCCCGCCCCCGCCCTGGCGCTCGCCAAGCTCGGTGCCTGTTTCCTGAAGATCGGTCGCGCCCAGGACGCCGCCGAGTCCTACCGGACCGCCGTCGACTACGCCGGCCCGCAGGACGACACGCGCTCCATCCAGGCCGGCCTGGGCCAGGCCCTCGCCGCCTGCGGTCGTCCGCAGGACGCGGTGGACGCCTTCCAGCGTGCAACGTCCGATGGCCTCTACCAGCTTACCGCCGAGGAAGCCGCCTCGTTCCAGTCGGCACAGGACGCCCTCTCGACCAGCCGCTCCATGGCGCCTGTCGCGGATGCGCCCCTGACCCCCGCCGTGGACCCACTCGACCCGCTCGGCAAGTCCGGACAGTTCATGCCCGACCCTTCCGACACCGGCTTCTTCACGCTCTCCGAGTCCGAGATGATCCAGCAGGACAAGGTCCAGCAGAAGGTGCGTCGCAAGCACAACCACACCGGCCTCAAGGTGTTCCTCACCATCTTCGTGCTGCTCGTGATCGTCGCGGGCGGTCTCGCCTTCGCCTACACGCGCGGGTTCGGCTATCCCAGCCAGCAGAGCTCGCTCACGGGCCTCTTCACCGCGGTGACGGATGGTTCCAGCACCGATGAGTACCTCGCCTCTGGGCTTTCCGACGATGCCAAGGCCGTGATCACGTCCACCATCCCGCAGGGCGCCACGCCCGCGATCGAGGGCATGGACCAATCCATGACGGAGTCCACGGCCACGGTCAAGGTGACGCTCTCCAAGGGCGGTACCCAGACCTACGAGGTCGGCTTCGTGCGCGAGGGTCTGGGCTGGCGCGTCTCGAGCGTGACCGTCGACCTCTCCGGCAACGGGAGCGACGCCACGGGCACTACCACCAATTCCACGAAGACCGATACCGGCTCCGCGGCCACGGACGCCTCCGCGGCGGACACGGCGGCTACCGATGGCGCCTCCAGCACCGATACCGCCGCGACGACCGACGGCACCGCTGCGACGACCGGCACCTCCAACTAGACCCTGACGACCACCTGGGAGCGTACCTGTGTTTTCCCTCATGGACATGTTCTTCGGACAGTACGACGGAGACCTCGCTATCGATCTCGGCACCGCGAACACGCTCGTGTCGGTTCGCGGCAAGGGCATCGTCCTTCGCGAGCCCTCCGTGGTCGCCATCAACAAGGACGATGAGCGCATCCTCGCCGTGGGCATCGAGGCCAAGCGCATGCTCGGCCGTACCCCCGGCAACATCGTGGCCGTGCGTCCCCTGAAGGACGGCGTGATCGCCGACTTCGACGTCACCGAGGCCATGCTTCGCTACTTCATCGACAAGGCGAGCGAGAAGCGCTATCCCTGGACACCGCGGCCCCGCGTGGTCGTCTGCGTGCCCTCGGGCGTGACGTCGGTGGAGAAGCGTGCCGTCTTCGAGGCGACCATCCAGGCCGGCGCGCGCCAGGCGTACCTCATCGAGGAGCCCATGGCCGCCGCCATAGGCGCCGACCTTCCCGTTGAGGAGCCCACCGGCTCCATGGTCATCGACATCGGCGGCGGCACCACCGAGGTCGCCGTCATCGCCATGGGCGGCATCGTCGTCTCCCAGTCCATCCGCGTGGCGGGCGATGAGTTCGACCAGGCCATTCTCACCCATGTTCGCGACGCCTACAACCTGGCGATCGGCGAGCGCACAGCCGAGGACATCAAGATCAAGGTCGGTTCCGCGGTGCCGCTCAAGGACGAGCTCGATGTGGAGGTCAACGGCCGCGACGTGATCTCGGGCCTGCCCAAGACGGTTCGCATCGAGAGCGAGGAGATTCGCCGCGCCCTCCAGAAGCCGCTCGACGAGATGACCAAGGCCGTGAAGGACGCGCTCGACGCCACGCCGCCCGACCTCGCCTCCGACCTCATGTACTACGGCATCCTGCTCACCGGCGGCGGCGCGCTCCTGCGCGGTCTCGACATCCGCCTGCGCGACGAGACCGGTGTGGCCGTGAACGTCAGCCCCACCGCGCTCGACAACGTCGTCAACGGGTGCGCGCGCGTGCTCGAGGCGAACGCGTTCGACGGTGGCTTCGTTCAGAGCAACGCCTAGAAGGAGACCCTGTTTTGGCGAAAAGCCCCAGGTACTCAGCACAACTGGGCGGCAAGCGACAGTCTTCGGGCATGGCTCAGCTCGTCGTTTGCTGCCTGATATCCCTGTTGCTGCTCACGTTCTACGTGCGCGAGGGCGACGGCGGCATCGTACACGGCGTGCGCGGCGCGGTCGAGACCGTGACCACGCCCGTGCAGATGCTCGGTTCTCTCGTGACCGCGCCCTTCGGCGCGCTCGGCAACGCGGCAGAGAACCTCTCCGCCTCCCGGGAGACGCTTTCGGACCTCAAGAAGCAGAATGCCGAGCTCACGGCCAAGGTGGCCGAGCTCTCGGAGGCCGAGGCCACGGCAACCCGTTTGGAGGGGCTGCTCGGCCTGCAGTCAACCTATAAGCTGAAGTCCACCGCCGCCCGCATCATCGGCGGCTCCGGCAGCTCGTGGTCGAAGACCGTCACGATCGACAAGGGCTCGGCCGCCGGACTCACCGTCGGCATGCCGGTCTGCAACTCCGTGGGCGTGATCGGTCAGATCGTGGAGGTCTCGGCCACCTCGGCGACCGTGCGCCTGATCACCGACGAACAGTCCGGCGTCTCCGCGATGATCCAGAGCTCGCGCGCCCAGGGCATGCTGCTCGGCCAGTCCGACGGCACGCTTCGCCTGTCTTACGTGTCGGCTGACGCCGAGGTTAAGGCCGGCGATATCGTGATCACCTCGGGCATCGGCGGCGTCTTCCCCAAGGGCCTGCCGCTCGGTACCGTCTCCTCGGTCACCAAGGATTCCAACTCCTCGTACTACACCATCGTGGTGCGCGCCCAGGCCTCGGCCGAGAGCAACGAGGAGGTGCTGGTCGTCACCGCGCTGAGCGATGACCAAGTGGCCTCCGATGAAGAGGTGACGAGCGCCAATGCCACGCCGCAGGGCAGCTCCTCCACGGACGCTTCAACGGGAACCTCGACGGATGGTTCGTCCGGCTCGTCCTCGAGCTCAACCGATTCCCAGTCCACGGATTCCAAGAGCTCGTCCACGAATACCTCTTCCACCTCGACCACTACCACGACGGGAGGGCAGTAGCATGCCGCTCAGCGGTCTCGGTTCCAATCCCAGCTCTTCCAACAGCCGCTTCATCGCTCCCGTCGTCATCTCGCTCGTTCTGCAGGTGGCGCTCGCCTCGCATATCTCGATCCTGGGCGGGACCTTCAACCTGGCCGTCGCGCTTGCCTGCGCGCTCGCTCCGGCGCTCGCTCCGGGCCAGGCGGCGCTTGCGGGCTTTGCCCTCGGCCTCTTCTTCGACCTCACCAATGCGGTTCCCGTGGGGCTCATGTCGTTCTTGCTCACCATCGCGGCGTTCGCGCTCGCAGGTGCTTCGGGCGGCCATGCGCTCGGGTTCACCAGCGATGGCATCCGCCTGACCGCGGCCGCGGTGCTCGTCGTCTGCCTCGCGTACGGATTCGCCTCCTTCCTTCTCGGCGTCGACACGAGCTTCGTGAGCTCTGTTTTCGGTCACGGGCTCGCCACGGGCATCTTGAGCGTCATCGCCAGCCTGCCGCTGCTCGCCTGCTTTGGCTCGGGCGACGCGGGCCGGGGCTTCAGCGCGGCGCGACACGGCTCGCGGTACAAGGGGCTGAGGTAGGTAGCCGCCATGGATGCCAAGCTCATCGTCATCATCGCCGGCGCCATTCTCATGCTGGCGATCCTCATCTCGCTCTTCGTGCTGCGCAGCTATTCCGGGCGCTTTACGTTCGACACGATCACCGGCACCCGGCCGAAGGCTTCGGAAGGGGAGGGCAACACCTCCGGCTCCCAGCTCAAGGGGCGCTTCCAGATCCTGTCTTTCGCCGCCGGGGCATCGCTCGTGGCGCTCATCACTAAGCTCTGGAGCATGCAGATGGTCTCCTCGGACCATTACGAGACACTTTCCGAGGAGAACCGCACCCGTACCGTCACCACCGCGGCCCCGCGCGGGCATATCCTCGACCGCGACGGCGTGGAGCTCGTCACGAATCGGGCCACGCTGAACGTGTCCTCGTACCGGTCGCTCGCCGACGATACCGTGACCGTTCGCCATCTCGCGAATGTGCTCGGCTTGCCCTACATCGTTGTCATGCGGAGCATCCAGGACTACAGCCAGAGCGCGCAGAGCCTGCACACCATCGCGTCCGACGTGCGCCGCTCCACCGTGGCCTACATCCAGGAGCACGCCGCGGAGTTCCCCGGCGTGAACGTGGTGGAGGGCTCCGAGCGCTCCTATCCCTATGGCACGCTCGCGTGCCACCTGCTCGGCTACACCGGCACCATCACCCAGGAGCAGCTCGATAAACAGAAGAAGGACTCCTCCCAGAGCGCCGGCGATATCACGTACGAGTCGGGCGATATCGTGGGCCAGGCCGGCGTGGAGGGCCGCTACGAGTCGCTGCTCCAGGGCATCCGGGGCGAGCAGACGGTGCGCGTGGACTCTGCCGGCACGGTGGTGGGCCAGGCAGGCTCCGTGGATCCCCGGCCCGGCAGCGATATCAAGCTCACCATCTCGCTCAAGATCCAGCAGGCATGCGAAGAGGGTCTGAAGATCGGTATGGAGCGCGCCCAGGGTACGGACCGTGCCGGCGACGCCGCCGCCATCGTGTGCCTGGACTGCACGAACGGCGAGATCCTGGGCATGGCGAGTGCGCCGACCTTCGATCCATCGGCGTTCGTGGGCGGCATCTCGAGCGACGATTGGGACAAGCTCAACTCCGAGGAGCACCGCACGCCGCTCGTTAACCGCGCCATCGGCGGCCAGTACATGTCGGCCTCGACCATCAAGCCGCTCTCCTCGCTCGCCGGCATGGAGTTCGGCGTCTACTCGGCTTCCCAGACCACCAACTGCACGGGCTTTTGGACGGGCTTCGGCAACTCCAACGGCAAGTGGTGCTGGAACCACAGCGGACACGGCACCATCAACCTGAGAAACGGCATCGTCTACTCCTGCGACTCCGTCTTCTACGACGTGGCCAAGGGCTTCTGGAACGCCAAGAGCGATAACGATGGCCTCCAGCAGGTCTTCCGCCGCCACGGCCTCGGCGAGGCCACCGGTGTTGATTTGCCGAGCGAGGAGCCGGGCCGCGTGCCCGACAAGGACTGGAAGGAGTCCTACTTCAAGGACTGGCCGGACGACCAGCGTTCCTGGAACGCGGGCGACCTGCTGAACATCGTCATCGGACAGGGCGATATCCTCGTCACCCCGATCCAGATGGCATGCGTGTACGCCGGTATCGCCAACGGCGGCACCCAGTACGTACCGCACGTCTTCCTCTCCGCCGTCGCCCGCGACGGTGAGGGGGATGCCGCCACCTACCAGAAGAAGGAGCGCCTGACAGCGAAGATTCACGCCAAAGCCGATCTCGAGCTTATCCGCGATGGCCTCCATGGCATGCCCTACGAGGAGTCAGCCTCGGTCGCGGCGCACTTCAACAACCTTCCCGTGAGCGTGGCGGCCAAGACCGGTACCGGCGAGAAATCTGGTGAGGACGAGTATGGCTGGTTCGTCGCCTACGCGCCCTTCGATAAGCCGCAATACGTTGTGGCGTGCATCATCGAGCGCGGCGGATTCGGCGCCGAGTGCGCGATGCCCGCCGTACGCAACGTGCTCGGCGCCATCTACGACTCGCCCGATACGTCCTATAGCGGCACGTCCGATCAGACCATGTAGGGGGTGGATGCCATGTCTTCGAATGCCAGCAGCCTCAAGCGTGTGAACAAGCAGCGATCTTCCGTGCGCGGGGGAATCTCTCAGCAGGTGAACGTCACCGTGCTCCTTGCCACCGCGGCGCTCATCGCCTACGGCTCGCTCATCATCTGGACCGCCTCGCTCTCCATCGCCGAGGCGTCGTTCCCGCGCCACCTCCTGGGCATCGGCCTCGGCCTCGTCCTCGCCGTGCTACTCGCCCGCACGGACCTGCGGGGGCTCGCCGGGATGTCCACGGTGCTCCTGGCGATCGACATCCTGGTGATCTTCTCGCCCTACATCCCCGGCCTCTCGTACAACGCCAAGGGCATGACCGGTTGGATGAAGCTGCCCGGCATCGGCCTCACCTTCCAGCCGGTGGAGCTCGCGAAGATCATCACGGCGTTCTTCATGGCCGGGTTGGGCGCCCAGTACAACGGTCGCATCGATTCCGTGCGGGAGTACGCTAAGCTCTGCGGCATGCTCGCCATTCCGTTCTGCTCGGTCGTACTCGCGGGAGACCTGGGCAGCGGACTCGTGGTCTTTATGGGCGGCGTGGTGATCATCTGCATGAGCGGGCCCCGCAAGGAATGGGTGCTCGCCACCATCGCCATGCTCATCGGCCTCGTCTCGCTGCTGCTCGCCGCCGACTCCGTGCTTGACGGCCTGCTCGGGCACGACGTCCTCATCAAGCAGTATCAGATGAACCGCCTGCTCGTGTTCATCGACCCTGAGAACGCTAACTCCGACGACGCGTACAACCTCATGCAGTCGCTCATCGCGGTGGGTTCGGGCGGCTTTTTCGGCAAGGGCATCGGGCACGCCACGCAGTCGGGCTCGGGCTTCCTCCCCGAGGCGCACACGGACTTCGTCTTCGCCCTGCTCTCGGAGACCTTCGGCTTTCTGGGCGCCTTCCTCCTGATTGCGCTCTATGCCGTGCTCATCTTTGCCACCATCCGCGTGGCGTACAAGGCCGATTCGCCCTTCCAGCGGCTCGTATGCGCGGGCATCGTGGGCATGTGGACGTTCCAGATCTTCGAGAACATCGGCATGTGCATCGGTCTCATGCCCATCACGGGCATCCCGTTGCCCTTCATCAGCTTCGGCTCGTCGTCCATGATGATGCAGTGCGCCACGGTGGGTATCGTACAATCTGTGTGGCGCCATCGCGCCAAGTCATCTTAAGCGCGCCGGTCGGTCGGGTATCCCGGGGCCGAGCGCTTCTCATAAGGGGGAGAGAACATGAACGTACCCATCGATAAGATCGCCGGTGCCTTCAAGGCGGCCGGGTCCGCCAAGAAGGATTCCGACGTGCCCGTGCGCGTCTCCGTCTTCGTGGACGGCAGCGCGAGCACCTTCCTGCTCCAGACGGTTCGAGAGGCGCTCGTGCCGCAGACCACCTCGGCGATCGTGCGCGTGGAGCGCCTGGGGGAGACGCCGGTGACGGTGAAGCCCGACACTGACGTCTCCATCGTCATCTCCTGCGGGTCCGAGCACCTGCAGCAGCGCGTGCAGGAGATCGTCATCGGCGGCGCCCCCACGGTCGTCCTCGCTGAGAGTGCCGTGGAAGTCGGCTTCATCCAGGAGGACACGCCCATGCTCGGACTCGTGGCCGCCACCAACAAGACGTACCTACTCGAATCCCTCGCCCGCTGGATTCTCGACCGCACGGAGAAGGACACCGCCTTTGCCGCGAACTTCCCGTTCATGCGCGTCGCCGCAGCCAACCGCATCATCCTGAATGCCTCGGCGGCGAACCTCGTCACGGGCGCGCTGCTCTTCGTTCCCGGTGCCGACTTCCCAGTCATGGCCGTGGCCCAGCTGGGCATGATGGCGCAGCTGGCGCTCGTGTTCGGCAAGCCCGTGCGCCCCGAGCGCGGCTACGAGGTGGCGGGGGTGCTCGTCGCGGGGCTGCTCATGCGCGCCCTGGCGCGGGCGGTCGTGCCCGCCGCCGGCCATCTCGGCTTCGTGGTGAAGGCGCTCGTCGCAGGCTTCGGCACCTATGCCATGGGCCGGGCGCTCACCGCGCTCTACGAGGCCGATGTCGATTACGCGCGTGCGAACCAGGCCGTCGCCTCCGCGGCTCGCCACGGGCGCGATTTCATCTCGCTCGTCTCCGGACGCGCCCGCGTGGCCGATCCCGCCGACGTCGCCCAGGCAGCGTAGGCGCATGCGGGTCGCTTACGAGGACCGCTTCCACGAGCTCGAGCCGCTGCTCGCGCATGTTGAGAAGCCCAGCCGCTACATCGACCACGAGTGGGGCGCCATCCGCAAGGACGACGCGGACTACCGGTGCTGCCTCGTGTATCCGGACGTCTACGAGGTCGGCCTGCCCAACCAGGGGCTCGCCATCCTCTACCAGTGCGCGAACGCCGTTCCCGACGTGGCGTGCGAGCGCGCCTACGTTCCCTGGATCGACATGGCCGACGCGATGCGCGCGGCCGGCGTGCCGATGCTCTCACTCGAGGGCGCGGCCCCGCTCGCCTCATTCGACCTCGTGGGCTTCCAGATCCCCCACGAGATGGCCGCTACCAACTACCTCGAGGCCCTCGACCTTGCGGGCATCCCCCTACATGCCGACGAACGCGGGGAAGGTGACCCGATCGTCATCGGCGGCGGTCCGAGTGTCTTCAACCCCGAGCCGCTCGCGGCCTTCTTCGACGCCTTCCTGATCGGTGAGGGCGAGGAAGCGATCGCCGAGATCTGCCGGGAGCACCGCCGCCTGCGCGACGCCGGGGCCAGTCGCCTTGAGGTCCTGCGGGGCTTGGCGCGTCTGCGCGGCGTCTACGTGCCGTCCCTGTACCGGCTCAGCCACGAGGGGCCCTGCACCCCGAGCGGCTACGCCGTCGCGCGCGCGGGCGAGGACGTTCCCCCCGTGGTGTACAAGCGCGTGGTGGAGGACTTCGGTGGCACCGACGCGCTCACCCAGTCCGTGGTGCCGTTTGCCCAGCTCGTGCACGACCGCCTCTCCGTGGAGGTGCTCCGCGGCTGCGCGCGCGGCTGCCGGTTCTGCCAGGCGGGCATCACGTACCGCCCGGTGCGCGAGCGCACGCCCGACCAGATCGTCTCCGCCGTCTCGCGCGGCCTCTCCGCCACGGGCTACGACGAGGTCAGCCTGACCTCGCTCTCCACCACCGACCACTCCTGCTGTCGCGCCATCCTGCGTCGCCTCAACCGCCGCCTGGAGGACACGGGCATCTCGGTGAGCATCCCCTCCCAGCGCCTCGACTCCTTCGGCGTCGACATGGCGCTCGAGGTGGCGGGCGAGAAGAAGGGTGGTCTGACCTTCGCGCCCGAAGCCGGAAGCCAGCGCATGCGCGACATCATCAACAAGAACGTGACCGAGGAGGACCTCGACCGCGCCGCCCGCGCCGCCTACCTCGAGGGATGGAACCGCATGAAGCTCTACTTCATGATGGGTCTGCCCGGAGAGACCGATGACGACGTGGTGGCCATAGCGAACCTCGCCGACGACGTGCTCGAACTCGGCCGCGAGGTCGTGCCCAAGGCGCGGCGCGGCAGCCTCTCCGTCTCCATCTCGGTCTCCGTCTTCATTCCCAAGCCGCATACGCCCTTCCAGTGGTGCGCGCAGCTCGATTACGAGGACGTGAAGCGCAGGCAGAAGCTGCTGCTCGAGAGCGTGCGCAACCGCGCGGTCCGCGTGCACTGCCACGATGCCTCCACCTCGCTCGTCGAGGCCGTGCTCTCTCGCATGGGGCGCGAGGCTGCGGGCCTCATCGAGGGCGCCTGGCGCCGTGGCCAGCGCTTCGACGCCTGGACGGAGCAGTTCAACCTGGACAACTGGATCGCCGCGGGCGAGGAGCTCGGGCTCGACCTCTACGGGATCGCGCACGAGCCGTTCGACCTTGATGCGCACCTCCCCTGGGACCACGTGAGCCCCGGTTCCTCCAAGGGGTTCATGCAGCGCGAGTACCGCCGCGCGCTCGCCGGCGAGACCACGCCCGACTGCACGCGCGCGAGCTGCACCGGTTGCGGCGTCTGCCCCACGCTGGGCGTGAGGAACGTGTTGGTGGGTGAGCGCGTATGACGAGGAAGGCAAAAGGGTCCGGGAATTCGAATACTGCCGAGAAGACCGCCAAGCAGCTGCGGAGCGCCCCGCGGCCCGCTATTGAGCAGACGCTCTTCCGGCTGCGCGTCCGCTACGTGAAGCAGGGGCGCCTCGCCTATCTCGGCCACCTCGAGGTCATCCATTCCATCGAGCGCGCCATCCGCCGAGCCGGGCTTCCCTATGCGGTGAGCCAGGGCTTCTCGCCCCACATGCGCGTGGGGTACACCTCGGCGCTTCCAGTGGGGACGAGTTCCACCTGCGAGTGGTTCGACGTGTTCCTGACCGCGCTCGTCCCCGGGCCCGAGGCGCTCGAGCGCCTGGTCCGGGCGAGCGCCCCCGATCTGCGTCCGGTCCAGGCAGGCTACGTGGGCGTGCGCGATCCGGCCCTCACGGCCCTCATCACCCGCGTGGGGTATCGGATCGACCTTTCCTGCGGCATATCCCTGGAGGAGCTCAAGGCGTCCATGGCCGCCGTTTCCGAGCTCGCCGAGATTCCCTACGAGCGCTCGGGCAAGCAGAAGGTTCTCGACCTCGCGAAGACCCTCGGCTCCTGGGAGCTCGAGCCGGCAGGGGAGGGCGCGTTCCATCTCGTGCTCCACACCCGCGCCGACAACGAGGGGTCGCTTCGGCCCGAGATCCTGCTCGCCCGGCTCGACCGCGAGCTCAGGGGGAGCACCGACGCGATCGCGTCCACGGGCATCCAGGACCTCGAGAGCATTCCCGTCTACCGGGTGGAGCGCATCTACCAGCGGGGCGTGGGCGAGCATGGCGCGACCGTCGACCCGCTCTGAGCGCGGGGCCGTCAACGTCCTCCGCGTGGCTTCGCTCCGTTCGCTGTCGGGCGCACAAGTTGTGCATCCAGCGAAATCCCACAAATTGCCTGTTGACGGGCTAGGGGGACGCTGGTACCATGAACGACCGTTGCCAAGATACACCAGTGCATGAAGGGCAAGGAAATGTACGCAATCGTGAAAACCGGCGGCAAGCAGTATAAAGTCGCCACCGATGACGTCATCACCGTCGAGAAGCTCGAGGGCGAGGTCGGCTCCAAGGTCACCCTCCCCGTCGTGTTCCTGAACGACGGCAAGAAGATCGTCACGGACCCTGCCAAGCTTGAGAAGGCCAAGGTCACTGCTGAGATCCTCGACCAGTTCAAGGGCGAGAAGCAGCTCGTCTTCAAGTTCAAGAAGCGCAAGCGCTATCGCAAGCTGCAGGGTCATCGCCAGCAGCTCACCAAGGTGAAGATCACCAAGGTTCAGGCCACGAGCCGCGCAGCTAAGAAGACCGCATCCGTCGAGGAGCCTGCTCAGGCCCCCGAGGCCGAGTAGCGCACGCTGCTTCGGACGTTCTGTTTAGGAAAGAGGTACAGACATGGCACACAAGAAAGGCCTTGGTTCCTCCCGTAACGGTCGCGACTCCCGCGGCCAGCGCCTTGGCACCAAGCGTTTCGATGGCCAGACCGTGAAGGCTGGCGAGGTCCTCGTTCGTCAGTGCGGCACGCACATCCACCCCGGCGAGAACGTCGGCCGTGGCAAGGATGACACGCTCTTCGCGCTCGTCGAGGGCAAGGTCAAATTCACCAAGGGTCTCAAGCACCGCGTGAACGTGCACCCCGTCGTCGAGGCCTAATCGATCCTTCACGCACAAGGTTCACATGGGAGGCTCCCTGGCAGCGCTGGGGAGCCTCTTTTGATACCATCGGGAACAGCGGCGCCTGAGCGTTCGCTCCCGGTCTCACTCATCGTTCGAAAGGACCCTATGGGCCAGTTCACCGATATGTGCCGCATCAATGTGTGCGGCGGCGACGGCGGCGCGGGCTGCATGTCGTTCAGGCGCGAGGCGTTCGTGCCCAAGGGAGGACCCGATGGCGGCGACGGCGGGCGAGGCGGCGACGTCGTGGTCGTTGCCGACCCCCAGCTCTCCTCCCTGATCGACTACCGTTTCAAGCACCATTTCCGTGCCGAGCGCGGTACACACGGCCAGGGCTCTAAAAAGGATGGTAAGGACGGCGAGGACCTGTTGCTGAAGGTTCCGCTGGGGACTGTGGTCTGGGAGCTCGACCCTGCCACCATGGAGCATACCGAGCGCCTGGCCGACCTCACGCACCCCGGCGAGCGCATCGTGGTCGCCCCCGGCGGCGCCGGGGGACGCGGCAACCCCCATTTCGTCTCGTCCACGCGCCGCTCTCCCGCCTTCGCCGAAAAGGGCGAGCCCGCGCATGAGCACTGGATCGAGCTCGAGCTCAAGCTCATGGCCGACGCCGCGCTCGTGGGCCTTCCCTCCGTGGGGAAGAGCTCGCTCATCGCTCGCATGAGCGCCGCCCGGCCCAAGATCGCGGACTACCCCTTCACCACGCTCGTCCCCAACCTCGGCATGGTGCGCGCCGGCGACTACAGCTTCGTCGTGGCCGACGTGCCCGGACTCATCGAGGGCGCGAGCGAGGGCAAGGGACTCGGGCACCAGTTCCTCCGGCATATCGAGCGCACGGCGCTCATCATGCACGTGGTCGATATCACCGGCGGCTTCGAGGGGCGCGACCCCCTCGAGGACTACCGCGTCATCAACCGCGAGCTCGAGGCCTACGCTCCCGAACTCGCCGCGCGCCCGCAGGTGGTGGTGGCCAACAAGTGCGATGCCTCCGGTATGACCGAGCGCGTGGAGGAGCTGCGCCGAGCGGCGGTGGCGGACGGCCATCGGTTCTTCGCCGTCTCCGCGCTGACCGGGGCCGGTATGAACGGCTTTAAGCTCGCCTGCGGCGAGATGGTCGCCAAGCTGCGTCGCCAGATCGCCGAGGAGGCCGCCGCCGAACCCGTGGTGGACGAGGGCCTCTGGGAGCGTCGTCGTCTCGCCCGCGAGCGCGCCTTCGCCATCCAGCGCGAGGAAGCGCATGCCTGGCGTGTGCGGGGCACCCGTATCGAGCGCCTGGTGGTCCAGACGGACTGGGAGAACGATGAGGCCGTCACCTACCTCCAGCACCGCTTCTCACGGCTCGGTCTGGACGACGCCCTGGTGAACGCCGGGGTGCAGCCGGGCGACGAGGTGCGCATCTGCGGTTTGGCCTTCGCCTTTGAAGGCGCCTCCGAGCTCGCCGACGACGATGACGAGCTCTCGGCCGAGGATATCGCGCAGATCGAGGCCATGAGCGTGGACGCTTCCGAGGACGGCGAGTAGGGTGTCCGTTCGCCAGCCGGGCCTTCCCGAGCTCGGTGCCGATCCCAGCCGGACCTATCGCCTGGGCATCATGGGCGGCACCTTCGACCCCATCCACTACGGCCACCTGGTGACCGCGGAGCAGGCGCGCGAGGCGCTTCGCCTCGATCTCGTGCTCTTCATGCCCGCCGGCCAGCCCGCCTTCAAGCAGGGGAGGGGCGTCACCCCCGCCGAGGACCGCTATGCCATGACGCTCCTCGCCACGGCTGCGAACCCCGCGTTCGACGCGAGCAGGTTCGAGATCGACCGTGAGGGCATCACCTACACGGTGGACACCCTGCGCGCGCTCCGGGCCCACTATCCCGAGAACGTGCGGCTATTCTTCATCACCGGGGCGGATGCCATCCTGGACATCCTTTCCTGGCGAAACGCCGCCGAGATCGCGCGGCTCGCCACGCTCATCGCGGCGACGCGCCCCGGCTACGACATCAACCAGGCATGCGAGCGTGTCGAGGGTTCGGGCCTGCCGTTCGACGTTCGCTACATCGAGATCCCCGCGCTCGCGGTGAGCTCGTCCTACATCCGCGAGCGGGTGGCCGAGGGCAAGAGCGTCCGCTACCTCACGAGCGAGTCGGTCATGGGCTATATCAAGAAGAACGGCCTCTATCGCCGCGATCACCAGGAACGCGTGGAAGGAGCCGAGGTATGAGCGGAAAGTCCACGATGACCGCCGCCGAGCGCGAGCGCTTGGACCAGATTCGCGGGGCACTCGAGGCGCATATGGAACCCGTCAAGCCCAAGCGGTACGAGCACTCGCTCGGCGTGGCGGAGACCGCCGGCCGGCTTGCGCGGACCTACGGCGTGGACGAGTTCCAGGCCACGGCCGCCGGGTACGTGCACGATTGGGACAAGGTGCTCTCGAACGAGGAGCTGCTCGCCCGTGCCGAGCGGTACGGCATCAAGATCGTCGGTCCCGCCGAGCGCTCCGTGGCCCTGCTCCACGGCCCCGTGGCCGCCGTCGAGCTCCCGCGTCTTTTCCCCGAATTGCCGCCTGCGGTCTTCCAGGCCGTCGACCGGCACACCGTGGGCGCCGAGGACATGTCGCCCCTCGATATGGTAGTCTTCGTGGCCGATGCCATGGAGCCCCACCGCAAGGGCGATTACGCCGACCGCCTGCGCGAACTCGCGGGGAAGGTCTCACTGACCGAGCTCTTCTTCCAGTGCTTCTCCCAGGGGCTCGTCTACGTGATCCAGACGGGCCGCTACCTCTATCCCACCGCGGTGGGTATCTACAACACGTACGCTATGATGGACGGGCGAAACGAGCCCGCCTCGAACTGAAGGGATTTCATGAGCGATTCGATCGAGACGACAGAGCTGCCCGAGCTGGGCGAGGCCCTGAACACCGAGGATATCCAGATGCCCGTTGCCGGGGACCGCAGCTCGGCATCGCTTTCGAGCACGGGCGTCGACGCGCGCTCCGTGGCCGAGGAGGCCGCGCGCGCCGCGGACGCCAAGAAGGCCGAGGACGTCGTCGTGCTCGACCTCACCGAGCTCTCCGATGTCTGCGACTACTTCGTGATCTGCACCGGCACCAACGCCCGCCTGGTGGACGCGCTGGTTGACGAGGTGGAGGAGAAGGTCGCCAAGGCCTGCGGCGAGCACCCCTTCAGCATCGAGGGCCGCGACCAGCGCCAGTGGATCCTCATGGACTACGGCAGCGTCCTCGTGCACGTCATGACGACCGAGGCACGCGAGTACTACCGTCTCGAGAAGCTCTGGGGAGACGCGCCCAAGCTCGACTTGGGACTCGAGTAGCCCTCAAACATCCTTGTACTTATCGCGCCGGACGATGTCATCCTTGAATCGTGCGGCGCGTCCGTATGCAACGGCGTCCGCGCCAAAGCGCTCACGCAGCCGGTCCACGGCAACGGAGAGCTCACGACGGTTGCTGCTGACCGCTCCGCGCTCGTCTAGGTCCTCGAAGAGGTCCGCCTGCACCGGCGCGTCCGCATCCGAGAACCCGCTCATGCCGAGGCCGGCCAGGCGTACGTGCATGCCCTCGCGCCAGATCCCGCGCAGGAGCTCGAGGGCTATGGGAACGAAGAGGTTCTCGTCGTCGGTGGGATGGGCGAGCCGGCGCTGCATCGTGTGCCCCTCGCCATAGCTGTGCTTCAGCTTGACCGTGACCGTTCTGCCCGCGAGCCCCTTGGCGCGCAGGCGCCGGCCCACGCTTTCGCCGATGAGCGCGAGCGCGGCTTCCACGTCCGCGAGCTCCACGAGGTCCTTGGCGAAGGTCCGCTCGTTGCTTACGGATTTCACGTCCACGCGCGCGTCGATCGCATGCACGTAGCTTACCTCGGCCCCCGCAGCGCGCCTGCGGACCATCTCCGCGTTCACGCCGAAGATGGGGGAGAGCTGGGAGACGGGAGCCCCCGCGAGCTGTCCGAGCGTGCGGACGCCGATCTTGGCGAGTGCGCGGTCCGCAGAGGCCCCGATGCCGCTCATGGCGCGCACCGGGAGCGGGGCCAGGAAGCCGTGCTCGGTTCCCGGTGGCACCACGGTAAGGCCGCGCGGCTTGTCGCGCTCGCTCGCGATCTTGGCGACCGTCTTGTTGCATCCGAGTCCTATGGAGCAGGTGATGCCGAGCTTCGCTACCCGATCTGAGATGCGGCGCGCGATCTCGACCGGCCCCTCGACGGAGTAGCGTCCCGGCGTGATGTCGAAGAAGGCCTCGTCGATGGAAACCTGGTCCACGAAGGGCGTCTCGTCGGCGAGGATGGCCATCACGCGCGCGCTCATCTCGCGGTAGCGGTCGAAGTGCCCATGGGTCCAGATGGCCGCGGGGCAGAGGCGCTTTGCCTGGGCGCTGGACATCGCCGAGTGCACGCCGAACCTCCGCGCCTCGTAGGAGGCCGTCGAAACTACGCCGCGTTTCTCGGGGTCGCCGCCCACGATCACGGGCTTACCTCGCCATTCGGGATGGTCGAGCTGCTCCACGCTCGCGAAGAAGGCGTCGAGGTCCATGAGGCCGATGGCAGGCCCCTTCCAGCCGCCGAAGAGCCCCTCGGCGAACCGCAGTGCATCGATATCGTATGTATGTTCGGTATCCATGCTTCCAGTATATCTCAACCAACCCGTCCGTCCCCCGGTATCGGATGGCGCCGGCACCATCCGATACCGGGGGACGAGTCGGTCGGGACACCTTGCGCGCTCCTGCTCCTCCAGCTAAGATGTGGAAACGTTGTCGGCCATCCCGAAGAAGTGCCCGTAAGGGGCTTCACCTGCTCCTGCCGATGACGTATCATATCCAACGTTTGTTTATCGGTGCGGCCCGTGGTGGGTTGCAAAAGATGGAGGAGTTTGCATTGGCAGTCAAGATTCGCCTTGCCCGTCACGGCTCGAAGAAGCGTCCGTACTACCGCGTCGTCGTGGCTGATTCCCGTTCGCCCCGCGATGGTCGCCTGATCGAGGAGGTGGGCCGCTACAACCCGCTCACCAATCCCAAGACCATCGATCTGGACCTCGAGAAGATCGCTGACTGGCAGGGCAAGGGCGCCCAGCTCACCGATGCCGTTGCCGCTCTGGTCAAGGCCGCGAACGAGGGCCCCAAGGCCGAGGTCGAGAAGAAGAAGTCCAAGAAGCAGCTCGCCAAGGAGGCCAAGGCCGCCGAGGAGGCCGCTGCTGCCGAGGGCTCCGAGGAGTAAATCGTGGCCGAAGAGCTCATCTCATCTGATTTCGAGGCCACTGACGCCGCTGATGAGCAGCTTCTCTCCGATCGCATCGCCGATCTTGTGGAGTACCTTATCGTCAACATCGTGGACGATATCGACTCCGTGAGCCTCGAGGTTATCGATGGCGAGGACTCCTCGACGATCGAGGTGTCCGTTGCCGAGGATGACGTCGCCAAGGTCATCGGTCGCCATGGCCGCACCATCAAGGCCATCCGCACCCTCGCTCGCGCCCTCGCGGCGCGTCTGGGGACGAGCGTCGAGGTTGAGGTCATTGGCTAGCGTGCTGGCCAGGCCGTACAGAAACATTGCCCGCATCGTGAAGACGCAGGGCAGAAACGGGGAGGTCGTCGCAGTCGCGCTGCGCGGCCTTCCTTTCTCTCTACGGCCCGGCATGCAGGTTGCGCTCACGCCGCCGGCGCTCGACCGAGATCGCTTCGTTTCCGTCGAGGTCGTCTCGGCGCTCGATGACGATTCCGCGCGCGTGCGCTTCTCTGGCTGCTCGAGCATCGCAGATGCCGAGGGCCTGGTGGGGTGCCTCGTGCTCGCCCATGCCGAGGATATCGAGCTCAGCGAGCTCGATATCGCCTTCGACGAGCTCATAGGGCGTGCGGTCGAAGATGTGCGCTATGGGAACCTCGGCTCCATCCGCGAGGTCATGGAGACGCCCGCTAACGATGTCTGGGTTGTGGACGGGGGAGGGTACGGCGAAGTGCTCCTTCCGGTGATTCCTCAGGTCGTCGATGAGATCTCCCCTGCGGGACCGATTACCGTCCGGGCGCTCGACGGGCTCATCGAGGCCTGATCGCTCTTCTCATCTGCCGTTTAACGCCTTACCGTTCGCTCCGCCTTTTCAGGGAGGTCATCCTATGCTCATCGAGACGCTTTCCGTTTTTCCGGAGGTCTTTGAGCCCTATATGTCCTCCTCCATCATGGGGCGCGCGCGTCGTGCGGGATTGTTCGACTTCCGGGCCCACGATCTTCGCGATTGGACCCATGATCGTCATCGCACGGTGGACGATGCACCCTTTGGCGGCGGTGCGGGCATGCTCATGAAGCCCGAGCCCATCTTCGAGGCCGTCGAGGCGCTCTCAGCAGACTCCGGACTGCCGAAGCCCCACGTGGTCTTCTTCACGCCCTGCGGCGATGTCTTCGATCAACACGTGGCCGAGCGCCTCGCCCGTAGCGAGCGCATCCTCATGGTCTGCGGTCGCTACGAGGGTATGGACGAGCGGGCCTACGAGCTCGCGGACGAACGCCTCTGCATCGGCGACTACGTGCTCACCGGCGGCGAGCTCCCGGCGCTCATCGTGGCGGACGCCGTGGTGCGCCTGATTCCCGGTGCACTCGGCGACGACATGAGCAACGTTGACGAGAGCTTCGCCACGGCCTCCGGCGGCGGCCTCCTCGAGTACGAGCAGTACACGCGTCCCGCTGATTTCCGCGGCATGGGCGTGCCCGACATCCTGCTTTCCGGCGACCATGCCAAGGTCGATGCCTGGCGTCGCCAAAACGCCGTCGAGCGCACCTGTCGCTGGCGGCCGGATCTCATTTCCACGGCCGAGCTCACTGCCGCTGAACGCGCGTATGCCGAGGATTTGTTGGAACGCTTGGATGCCTCTGCCGGTAAACCCGGTTCTGTTTTGGATGAAAGGTCGTAGTCTATGGCTCCCACGGGTAATTCGCTCATCCGCTCGGCCCTCGAGTGGGTCATCGTCCTCGCCATCGCCTTCGTGGCTTCGTTTTTCATCCGCGAGTACGTGGCGAGCCCCTACACCGTGCCCACAGCCTCCATGGAGCCGACGATCCTCGTGGGCGACAACCTGATCGCCCAGAAGGTGACCCTCGAGATGGGCAAGGGCGTCTCTCGGGGCGATATCGTCGTCTTCCATAATCCTGATGGCAGCTCCGACCACGATATCCTGGTGAAGCGCGTCATCGCCACCGCCGGCCAGACCGTCGATCTGCAGAACGGTACCGTCTACGTCGACGGACAGGCCTTGGACGAGCCCTACGCCTCAGGGAGCAGCTATCCGCTTGACGTGCAGGCGCCGGGCGTTGAGGTGAGCTTTCCCTACACGGTTCCCGAGGGGTGCGTGTGGGTAATGGGCGACAACCGCGAGAACTCCGCGGACTCGCGGTACTTCGGTGCCGTGAGCGAGGACGACCTCATCGCCGTCGGGGTCTTCCGCTACTGGCCGCTCGATCGCATCGGACCGCTCGAGTAGGTCCTTCCCCCTCGGTCCCCGGCCGCCCGCCGGCGCGGTCTCCGCCGTTTCACCGCGGGCCTTACGAGCGAACTGAGAAGATATGGGTGTGAAGTCCAGGAACGCGCTGCGGCCCTGAACTTGTTTGGAGGACAGGGCCATCTTCGTTTTGGCGCGTTCCTGAGGCTTCGCGCCCGTATCTTCCAGTCTCGCGAGAACGGCCCGCGGTGAAACGGCGGAGACCGCGCCGGCGGGCGGCCGGGGACTTCCTTTTGCGCTATCATGCAGGCTCGTATGTCAACTGACGAGAAGGGACCTTCGCGTGGCATCTCAAGCCCTCACCTTCCAAGACATGATCCTCGCCCTCGAGCATTACTGGGCGAGCCATGGTTGCACCGTCATGCAGCCCTACGATTCCGAGGTCGGCGCCGGCACGTTCCATACCGCGACGCTCCTGCGCTCGCTCGGCAAGGATCCGTGGCGTACCTGCTATCCGCAACCCTGCCGTCGTCCGGCGGACGGCCGCTACGGCGAGAACCCGAACCGCATGCAGCACTACTACCAGTTCCAGGTGCTCATCAAGCCGAGCCCGGTGAACTCCCAGGAGCTCTACCTGGGGTCTCTCGCTGCCATCGGCCTGGACCCCGCCAAGCACGACGTGCGCTTCGTGGAGGACGACTGGGAGAGCCCGACGCTCGGCGCCTGGGGACTCGGCTGGGAGGTCTGGCTCGACGGCATGGAGGTCACGCAGTTCACGTACTTCCAGCAGGTGGGCGGCATCGAGTGCGATCCCGTGCCCGTTGAGATCACCTACGGCCTCGAGCGCATCGCCATGTACGCCCAGGGCGTCACCTCCGTGTACGACCTGGTCTGGAGCTATCTCCCCGACGGCACGCCCATGACCTACGGAGACGTTTTCCTGGAGAACGAGCGCGAGTTCTCGGCCTACAACTTCGAGATAGCGAACGTCGAGATGATGCGCCAGAAGTTCGACGACTACGAGCGCGAGTGCCATGCCTGCCTCGATGCGAACCTGCCGCTTCCGGGCTACGACTGCGTGCTCAAGTGCAGCCACGCGTTCAACCTGCTCGACTCGCGCGGCGCGCTTTCCGCCACGGAGCGCGCGGCGTACATCCTGCGCGTGCGCACGCTCGCCAAGGCGTCGTGCGAGTGCTACCTCAAGCACGTGGCGTCAGCTCAAGATGACGAGAAGCAGGGCGCTGCCCTGGAAGGGGAGGTGGCGTAGATGTCCGAGTCCCGCGACTTTCTGATCGAGGTCGGCGTCGAGGAGATGCCGTCCGCACCGCTCAACAACGCCGTCAAGCAGTTCGGCAAGCTCGTGGCCGGTGGTCTCGACGCGGCCGGCCTCTCCCACGGCGAGGTGCGCGTCATCTCCTCACCCCGCCGCCTGGCCGCCTACGTTCGCGACGTCGCCACAGCGACCGAGGAGCTCCATGAGGTGAACCGCGGCCCGGCTGCGAACATCGCCTTCGACGCCGAGGGCAACCCCACCAAGGCCGCCCAGGGCTTCGCCCGCAAGAACGGCGTCGATGCCTCCGAGCTCGTGCGCCGCGAGGACGCGGATGGCCGCGAGTACGTCTTCGCCGAGCGCAACGTTCCCGCCAAGCCCGCGCTGCCCATCCTCTCCGCCCTGGGTCACGACGTGATCGCCAACCTGGAGTGGCCGAACTACCGCAGCCAGCGGTGGGGAAGCGAGCGCGAGACCTTCGTGCGCCCCGTCCGCTGGATCTGCGCGCTGCTCGGCACCGACGTGGTGCCCGTCACCTACGCCGACGTGGAGAGCGGCAACACCACGCAGGGCCACCGTGTGCTCGCCCCCGGCGCGCACACCGTCCCCACGCCGTCCACCTACGAGCTCGTGCTGAAGGATGCCTTCGTGCTCACCGCCGAGGAGCGCGAACGCGTCATCCGCGAAGGTATCGCCAAGGTGGAGGAGGAGCTCGGCGTCCGCGTGGACACGCCCAAGAAGGTCTTCGACGAGGTCGTGAACCTTTGCGAGTGGCCCACGGTGCTCGTCGGTCACTTCGACGAGGAGTTTCTGCACGTGCCGCAGGAGATCATCTGCGAGTCCATGCTCACCAACCAGCGCTATTTCCCCACCTACGACGCGGAGGGCAAGTTGACCCGCGCCTTCGTGGTGGTCTCCAACGCCGATCCGGCCGTCTCGGACACGGTCATCGACGGCAACGAGCGCGTGGTGCGCGCCCGCCTCTACGACGCCAAGTTCTTCTACGACGAGGACCTGCGAATCCCGCTCGACACCTTCCGCGAGCGCCTCGCCAACGTGGGCTTCCAGCAGAAGCTCGGTAACGTCCTGCAGAAATCCGAGCGCATCGAGGACCTCGCCCTCGCAATCGCCCGCGAGGCGCGCCTGGGTGCCCAGCTCGCCGCCTCCTGCGCACGTGCCGCCCACCTCGCCAAGGCCGACCTCGTCTCCTCCGCGGTGATCGAGTTCACGAGCCAGCAGGGCGTCATGGGCGGCTACTACGCGCTCGCCCAGGGCGAGGGCGAAGAGGTCGCCGAGGGTATCCGCGACCACTACCGTCCGCGCTTCGCCGGAGACGACCTGCCCGCCGGCATCTGCGGCTGCGTGGTCGCCGTGGCCGATAAGCTCGACACCATCGCCGGCATGTTCGCCATCGACGAGCCGCCCACCGGTTCCAAGGATCCCTTCGCGCTACGCCGCGCCGCGATCGGCGTCGTGAACATCCTGCGCGACCGCCTGCACATCGGCTACGAGGGCATCGTCCGCGCCGCGCTTGCCGCCTACGCCGAGCAGGGCATCGAGTTCGACATGGACGCCACCGCCGATGCGGTCTGCGCGTTTATCCTCGGCCGCATGCAGCAGATCGCGCGCGACGAGCACGTCTCGCCCGACGTGGTCGCCGCCGTCTCGGCGGGCAACGTCACCGCCCCGGATGATTTCTTCGCGCTCGCCCACGCCCTCGAGGACGCCCGTGAGCAGGATCCCGAGGCCTTCGAGAACCTGGCCACGGCCTATGCCCGCGCTGCGCACCTGGCCCAGGCCGATCTTGGCTGCGAGGTCGACACGGCCCTCGCCGGCGACGCCGAGCGCGCGCTGATCGAGGCCGTGGACGCCGCCGGCGCGAGCATCGACTCCGCACTCGCCGCCAAGGACTTCACCTCTGTGATCGCCGCCCTCGCCGCGCTCCGCGAGCCCATCGACGCCTTCTTCGGCGACGTCATGGTGATGGATGAGGATCAGGCCCTGCGCGAGAACCGCCTGCGTCTGCTCAACCGCTTCGAGCGCGTCTTCGCCGGCGTCGCGAACATCGGCGAGATGGCCAAGAAGAAGTAACTCGTCAGCTGGCAACCCGCGCGAACCGCTCACCGGCTACTTTCGTGAAGATTTCGTGGCCGCGGCAGTACTCAACGCCCGGGTGCGTGGATATAGAGCACCTCATCTACCAGCGTGTGATATGATTTATAAGGAATTGAACGCAGACCTGAGAGGGAGTGGGGTTTCGGCCCCGCTCCTTTTTCGTGAACGAGGAGGTGTCCCATGGTGAAGACCGAGCTTGAGCAGCGGATCATCGACGCACTCGAAGCAGTGGCCGTACAGCATGGCATCGATGTCGTGGACGTTGAAGTCACGGGCGCCACCAAGGCTCCGTGCGTCCGCGTGCGCATCGACAACCTAGACGGGGGCCCCATCACGCTCGACGAGGTGACCGCGCAGAACGCGTGGGTCTCCGCCGTGGTGGAGGAACTCGACCCCGTGTCCGGCAGCTACACGCTCGAGGTCTCGAGCCCTGGTATGGCGCGCCCGCTGCGTCGGCCCGCGGACTTCGTCCGCTTCGCCGGTCAGGAGGTCGAGCTTGCCACAATCGCCGTCTCGGGGCGCCGGAAGTGGACGGGGACCATCGTCGCCTCAACGGACGGGGGCGTCACCCTCGAGCTCGAGGACGGCGAGCGCCGTGATTTTCCGTTCGACACCGTCAAGAAGTGCAACCTGAAGCCCGTCTACGACTTCAAGCCCAAGAAGGAAGGGGAGTAACCCATGGCATCCAAGATGATGGAAGCCCTCCAGGAGCTCTGCCAGGAGCGTCATATCGACCAGCTCGCGCTCATCGACAGCCTGGAGCAGTCGCTCGCCAAGAGCTACGCCGAGATCCTGCACCTCGACTGGGGCGCCAAGGTCACCATCGACCGCGATACCGGCAAGATCTACGTCTACAAGCTCGTGCCGGACGATGATTCCATGGACGAGGAGGGCAACTACACCCGCTTCGACGAGATCGACGTGACCCCCTCCGATACCTCGCGCATCGCCGCCCAGCACGCCAAGGCCGAGATCAACGCCATCGTGCGAAACGCCGCCCGCGAGCAGATCTACGAGGAGTTCTCCGGACGCATCGGCGAGCTCATCAACGGCACCGTCCTGCAGTCCACCTCCGACTTCACGATCGTGAAGATCCGCGAGGGCGTGGAGGCCGAGCTGCCCCACTTCGATCAGCGCCGCTTCGAGAACGAGCGCAACGAGCGCCCGCAGGGTGAGCGTTACATGCACAACCAGCGCATCAAGGCCGTCATCATCGACGTGCGCGACCCGAACTCCACGCTGCCCCCGGTGCGCGGCGAGCACAGCCGTCCGCCCATCGTCATCTCCCGCACGCATCCCGCCCTCATCAAGGCGCTCTTCGAGCAGGAGGTGCCTGAGATCTACGAGGGCACGGTCGAGATCAAGTCCATCGCACGTGAGCCCGGCCAGCGCTCCAAGGTGGCCGTGCACTCCCTGGACGACCGCCTGGACCCCGTGGGCGCCTGCGTCGGTCCCAAGGGTAGCCGTGTGCGCGCCGTCGTGGGCGAGCTGCGCGGCGAGCGCGTCGACGTGATTCTCTGGAACGAGGATCCCGCCGTCTACGTCGCCAACGCGCTCTCCCCGGCGAAGGTCTCCCGCGTGCTCATCGACGAGGAGAAGAACTACGCCGGCGTGATCGTGCCCGACGACCAGCTCTCCCTCGCCATCGGCAAGGAGGGTCAGAACGCGCGCCTCGCCGCCCGCCTGACCGGTTGGCACATCGATATCAAGAACGAGACGCTCGCGGCCGACATCCTGAAGAACGTGCCCGCCCCCGCCTCCGAGCCGGAAGACCTGCTCGATTCGAGCGAGGGCGACCTCGAGCCCGAGCGCTGCGCGTACGTGTCCGAGTCCGGCGTCCGCTGCCGCAACCAGGCGCGTCCCGGCTCCCGCTACTGCGGCGTGCACGAGGCCATGGCCGCCGGTGAGGACGCCGTCGAGGGCGTCGAGGACCTCGTCTAAGCGCTTTCGCGCCCGTCCGTTTGACCATTTGAACGAGCACGACCGTGCTTGAGAGGTAGGTAGATGCCCATGGCGAAGGTTCGCGTTTCCAAGCTCGCCAAGGAGTTCGGCATGACGTCCAAGGAGCTCCTGGAACAACTCGCCGAGATGAAGATTCCCGCGTCCACGGCGTCCTCGATGCTCGAGGACGTGTACGTGACCATCGTGAAGCGTAAGCTCGCACCCATCCTCGAAGCGCGCGCCGCCGAGGTGGAGGCCGCCAAGGCCGCCGAGGCCGAGGCAGAGCGCGCCGAGGAAGCCGCTAAAGCCGCCGAGGCCGAGCGCCAGCGCCTGGCCGCCGAGGCGCGCCGACAGGAGGAGCGCCGCATCTCCCAGGAGCAGCGCGCCGCCGAGGAGGCCGCCCGCGCTGCCGCCGCGAAGGCCGAGGAGGAGGCGCGTGCGAAGGCCGAGGAGGAGCGCCGCGCCGCGGAGCTCGAGGCCAAGCGGCGCGCGGTTCCCGCTACCGATTCCGGCGCGCGCTTCCGCTCGTTGCTCGACCAGATCGCCGCACAGGAGGCCGTCCTCGAGCAGAAGAAGGAGGAGAAGGCCGCTGCCGCCCCCGCCGCCGAGGAGCGCCCCCGCGGTCGCGGGCGCCGCGGTGAACGGACCGAGCGCCCCGAGCGCCCCGAACGCCCCGAGCGCGGGGCTGCGCCCGCGCACCGTCGCAGCAACGCCACGCCCGCCGTGCCCGCCGGTATGGACGTTCCCAATCCCGAGAAGGCCGGAAAGGGCGGCAAGAAGCGCCGCGGCGGCCACGATCACGGGGACGAGGATCACTACAGCCGCATGGCCCGCGAGGCCGAGGAGTACAGCCGTGAGAAGGTGCTCGAGGAGGCCCGTGCCGCCGTCGAGGAGGCTGGCCGCGAGAGCACCGGTCGCCGCAAGAAGCGCAAGGAGAAGCGTGAGCGCGAGGCTGCCCGCGCCGAGCTGCAGCGCAAGGAAGAGGAGGCCAAGAACCAAGGCATGACCGTCGAGGAGCTCGATGCCATCAAGGTCCCGCAGGGCGTGACCGTGGCCGAGCTCGCCGAGGCGCTGGGCGTCTCCGCTAACGACATCATCAAGCGCCTGTTCCTCCTGGGCACCCCGCTCACCATGACGCAGTCCATGTCCGACGACCTCGTGGAGCTCGTCGCCGACGACCTGGGCCGCCAGATCCGCATCACCACGCCGGAGGAGGAGAACTCCTATTCCTTCTACGATGACCCGGCCGACCTGAAGCCGCGCCCGCCCGTGGTCACCGTCATGGGACATGTCGACCACGGCAAGACCTCGCTGCTCGACGCCATCCGCCACACCGGCGTGACGGCCACCGAGGCCGGCGGCATCACCCAGCACATCGGCGCCTCCCAAGTGAAGATCAACGGCCGTACCATCACGTTCGTCGACACCCCGGGCCACGAGGCGTTCACCGCCATGCGTGCCCGCGGCGCCAAGGTCACCGACGTGGTCGTGCTGGTCGTGGCCGCTGACGACGGCGTCATGCCGCAGACGGTCGAGGCCATCAACCACTCCAAGGCCGCCGGCGTGCCCATCGTCGTCGCCGTGAACAAGTGCGATAAGCCCGACGCGAACCCCGACCGCGTGCGCCAGGAGCTCACCGAGCACGGCGTCATCCCCGAGGAGTGGGGCGGCCAGAACATGTTCGTGAACGTCTCAGCCAAGAAGCACCAGGGCATCGACGACCTGCTCGAGACCATCCTCCTGCAGGCCGACGTGCTCGATCTCAAGGCCAACCCGGACACCTTCGCCTCAGGCTACATCCTCGAGGGCAAGCTCGACCGCGGCCGCGGCCCGGTGGCCACGGCCCTCATCAACCGCGGCACCCTGAAGATCGGCGACGCCATCGTGGCCGGTCAGTGCTGGGGCCGCGTGCGCGCCATGCTGAACCCGCGCGGCGAGCAGGTGAAGGAGGCCAGGCCCTCCGATCCGGTCGAGATCCTGGGCCTGAACGCCGTGCCCGTGGCCGGTGACGAGTTCCGCGTCTTCGAGGACGACCGCGACGCCCGCGACCTCGCCGAGCAGCGCGCCCTCAAGGCCCGCATCGAGGAGCAGAACAAGGTCAAGCACGTCACGCTCGAGACGCTCTTCTCCGAGATGAGCGAGAACGAGCTCAAGGAGCTCAACCTCGTGGTCAAGGCCGACGTCCAGGGTTCCATCGAGGCCCTCGCCGACGCGCTGGGCAAGATGGACCAGTCCGAGGTGCGCATCAACATCATCCACTCCGCGGTGGGCGCCATCAACGAGACCGACGTCACGCTCGCCGACGCCTCTAACGCCATCATCATCGGCTTCGGCGTCCGCCCGGACGCCAAGGCGCGCGCGCAGGCCGAGAAGCAGAACGTGCAGATCAAGACCTACTCGATCATCTACAAGGCGATCGAGGACATCGACGCCGCGCGCATCGGTATGCTCAAGCCCACCGAGGAGGAGCGCCAGACCGGCTTCGCCGAGGTCCGCGAGACCTTCCGCGTGCCCAAGATCGGCCTCATCGCCGGCTGCATGATCACCGAGGGCGAGATCAGCCGTGACGACCGCGTCCGCGTGGTCCGCGACGGCGTGGTCATCTTCGACGGCAGCTTTGCCTCCATGCGCCGCTTCAAGGACGACGTCAAGAGCGTCAAGGCCGGTTACGAGTGCGGTCTCGGCATCGAGAAGTTCCAGGACATCAAGGTGGGCGACGTGCTCGAGGCGTACAAGATCGTCCAGGTTGCCCGTACCGAGTAGCAAGGGGGTCCCGCTATGAAGCAGACGAACGCCACGCGCCGTCTGGGGCAGCAGCTCCAGGAGAAGCTCGGCTACATCCTGCTCTTCGAGGTCGCGGATCCCCGGCTCGACCTCGTCACGCTCACCGGAGTGGACGTCGCGCCCGACCGCAGCTACGCCCGCGTGTTCGTGAGCTGCGACGAGGCCCGCTACGACGAGGTCCTCGAGGCGCTCGCCGCCGCGAAGGGCCGCATCCGGAGTCTGCTCGCGCACGCCCTCGACTGGCGCGTGACGCCGGAACTCGACTTCCGGATCGATCGCTCCACCGATGAGGCAGAGCGCATCACCGAGGCGCTGAAGCAGCGTCCCGCCACGATCGATGTCGAGAAGGACGAGGAGGGCTATCCGATCGCCCCCGCGGACCCTGCCGACGCTACCGATCAGGAAACGGACTAGGAGGCCGCTCAAAGCAATGGGTGTTTCATCCCAGGCATGCTCGGACGCCAGCGTCGCAGCCTTTCAGGGCATCTTCAAGCTCATTGAGGACGCCCATCGCATAGCCATCTCGGGTCATACGGCCCCCGATGGCGATGCCCTCGGCTGCGTGCTCGGTCTCGGACTCGCCATCCGCGAGCGTTATCCGGAGAAGGACGTCTCGTTCCTCCTTGCGGATGACGCCCCCGTGCCGCGAATCCTCGCCTTCATGGCGGGTGCCGACGAGCTAACGCCCGCCTGTCGCTATCAGGGGTCTCCTGACCTCTTCATCTCGGTGGACGTGCCCACGGTGGAGCGTTTGAAGGACGCTGGGCTCGTACTCTTGCGCTCCCGGCATGTTGCGTGCTTCGACCATCATCCCGCACGCCAGGAGTTTGCCGACATCGCCGTCAGGAGAACGGACTGCGCGGCGTGCGGCGTCATCATCGAGCGCTTCCTCGCTGCCACCGGCTTCACGCTCACGTCCGATGTGGCGACCTGTCTGCTCTGCGGTATCGTGACCGACACCGGGCGGTTCCAGTACCAGAACGCCGATCCGCTCGCCTTCCACGTTGCCTCCAAGCTCGTTGCCCATGGCGCCGAGCCCGCGCGCATCGCGCTGGAGGTCTACCAGAGCCAGCGTCTGGAGTATCTGCATCTGGAGTCCGTGGTCATGGGGCGCATCGCCTCGCTTGCCCATGGGCGCGTGGCGTATAGCTACAGCTTCGCCGGCGACCTGGCGCGCTTCGGGGTGGGCATGGACGAATGCGACGGCCTCGTGGACGTCGTTCGCTCCGTGGGAGGCGTCGAGGTGTGCCTCTTCCTCAAGGAAGCTCCCGGCGGGGGAGAGGTGCGCGGAAACCTGCGGAGCAAGGGCCCGCTCAGCGTCTCCGGCATCGCCGAGCGCTTCGGCGGCGGCGGGCACGCCGCCGCGGCCGGCTTTACCTACCATGGCACCGTCGCGCAGGCACTCGATGAGATCCTCCCCCTGCTCGTGCAGCTGGTGGGCGAAGATCCCACGGGCGTCTGCTGCCAGGCGCTTCCCGATGGTCGGTTGGTGCCGTTCCGCTCCACCGCCGTTGGGCGCACCTCGATGCTCTCCGCCGGTAACACCGGCATGTTCCCCCGTCCCTGAACGTCTTCTGCACCCATGTAGACGAGGCGATGCCGTCTCCCCGCCCTGCCGGGCACCGGGGAGACGGCATCGTGCTCGAACCCTGAAGGGAGCCAGTCCATGGCACGTCGCGGACAACCGTCGCAGCTGAACGCGCTCATCGCCATCGATAAGCCCGAGGGCTGCACCTCGCATGACGTGGTCGCCCGCGTGCGCCGCGCGTGCGACGAGCGCCGCGTGGGGCACGCCGGGACGCTCGACCCCCTGGCATCCGGTGTGATGGTCGTCGGAATCGGCCAGGCGACCCGTCTGCTCGGCGCCCTTACCCTCGATACGAAGGGGTATGTGGCCCGCATCCGCTTTGGATTCGAGACCGACACCGATGATGCCGAGGGCCGGCGAACCGCGGCGGCCCCGTGCGCCGACGAGCTCTGGGACGAGTCGTTCGCCCACGGCGTCCTCAAGCGCTTCCTCGGCTCCTCGATGCAGGTTCCTCCCGCGTACTCCGCCATCTCCGTCAACGGCGTCCGTTCCTATAAGCGGGCGCGCGCGGGGGAGGACGTGGACCTTCCCGCCAGGCCCATCGAGGTGGGCCTTGCTGCGCTGCTCTCGATCGAATCCGAGGAGCTGCCCGATGAGGAGGCAGGGCCGCGCCGTGCGGCTCCCGTCTGGACGGTCGCCTTCAGCGTGAGCAAGGGTACCTATATCCGCTCGCTCGCCCGCGACATCGGACGCGCGGCGGGGTCCGCGGCCCATGTTTCCGCGCTTCGACGCACCTCGTCGGGATGCGTCGACCTCGGCCGGAGCGTTTCACTCGAGGGGCTCGATGCCGATGTCGCGCGCGCCCACGCCCTTGACCCGGTGGCGGCGCTCGGCCTCACCGCGCGCGAGGTAGGGGAGCGCGACCTCGCGGACATCTCCTTCGGCCGTTCGCTTCGCTGCGATGTTAGCCTGACCGATCTCGACGCGGCGGCCCCTGCTTCCATCGCGCTCGTGCACGGGGGAAAGCTCCACGCCATCGCGCGGCCGGATGCCGGCCTACTCGTGATGGAACAGGTGTATCCGCAGCCTATCGAAGGGGTTCGACTATGAGTGATGTTTCCCTGGCTCGGAAGCTCACACGCGATTTCATGCTCTATGGAACGGCGGCGCCGCTGCTCCGTTTGGATCCAGGCCTTCCATCTCGTCCCGGCGCGACGGCTCCGCTGCCCGCCGCGATCGCCATCGGCGCCTTCGACGGCGTGCATCGCGGCCATCGCCACCTCCTCGACGGCCTTATCGCCGACGCGCGCGCCTGCGGGGTCGAGGCCGTCGCGGTGACCTTCGACCCCGATCCCGACACCGTGGTCGCCCCCGCCCCGGCGCCCAAGCTCATGACCCGCCACGACCGCCTCGCGGCGCTCGCGCGCAGCGGCGTCGATCGCGTCGTCGTAGTGCCCTTCACTCCCGAGCTCGCAACGCTCGACCATCGTGCGTTCTTCGATGACGTGCTCGGGCGCCTCCTGGATATCCGCTCCGTCCACGTGGGCTCGAACTTTCGCCTGGGCGCCCACGGCGCAGGCACCGTCGAGGTGCTGAAGCGCTGGGGCGAGGAGCACGGCATCGCCGTGACCGGGCACGAGCTCGTTTGGGAGGACGGCTCCGCCATCTCAGCCACCCGCATCCGCGGGCTTATCGCCCAGGGCGATCTTCCTGAGGTCAAGCGGCTGCTCGGGCGTCCCTATGCGGTGCGCGGCACCGTGGTCCATGGGCGCGGGAAGGGCACCGGCATGGGCTTCCCCACCGCGAACGTGGCACGCTCCGAGCTCATCCAGATGCCTGCCGATGGCGTCTACGCCGGCTGGACCCTCGTTCCCGGTATGCATGGCGATCCTGACGTTGCCTATCCCGCCGCCGTCAACGTCGGACTACCGCCCATGTTCGCGAACGATCCGAGCTCCGCCACGCTCGAGGCCACGCTGCTCGGCTTCTCCGGCGACCTCTACGGCCGCGAGGTGACGGTGCTCTTCACGGAGCGCCTGAGGCCCCCGATTCACTTTTCCTCGGTCGGCGAACTCGTGTCTGCCGTACGGGGTAACATCGAGGATGTACGGCAACAGCTCGGTAGCGAAGGCGTCTCCCTTGCTCGATAAGCCGGGGAATCGGTTGGCATTGGTTCGGTTGTTGAAGGTTCGCTGCAATGGGGAGGTTCCCACATGATCTCTGACGAGGACATCGAGCGCGTGCGCGCTGCGACGGACCTGGTTCAGCTCGTGCAGGAAACCGTCGAGCTCAAACCGCGCGGTCGCGAGTTCTGGTGCTGCTGCCCCTTTCATGGTGAGAAGACCCCGAGCTTCCACATCATCCCCGCCACCCAGGTATGGCACTGCTTTGGCTGCGGCGAGGGCGGCGACGCCTTCAAGTACGTCATGAAGCGTGAGAACCTGAGCTTCCCCGAGGCCATCCACTACCTCGCCGACCGGGCGAACATCGAGATCAGCGACACGCAGGGCCAACGGGGCTCCGGGACCAAGCGTGCTCGCCTCATCGCCTGCTGCGAGGAGGCGAGCACCTTCTTCCACACGATGCTCATGCGGGGCAAGGACGATACCGGCCGGGCGTACTGCAAGAAACGCCAGCTCGACGCCGCGGTGTGCAAGCGCTATCGACTGGGTTACGCGCCCGGGCGCGGCTCGCTCGTAGCGCACCTCCGCGCCGCGGGGTTCACGCCGCGGGAGATGATCGACGCCAACGTCGCGGTCTCTCGGAACCGCGGCCTCGCGGATCGCTTCTTTGACCGCGTCATGTTCCCCATCTTCGACGAGCAGGGCCGCTGCATCGCGTTCGGCGGGCGAATCACGGGGGATGGCGAGCCCAAGTACCTGAACACGGCCGAGACGCCCCTCTTTCACAAGAAACGCAACCTCTACGGCTTCAACTGGGCTAAGGAGCACATCGTCGCCCAGGATGAGGCGATCGTGGTCGAGGGCTACACCGATGCTATCGCCTGCTGGGAGGGCGGTATCGGCAACGTGGTCGCCACGCTCGGAACCGCGCTCACGGAGCACCACGTGAAGACCCTCACGCGCTTCGCCAAGCGGATCGTCTACCTCTTCGATGGCGACGCGGCCGGGCAGAAGGCCGCCGAGCGCGCGATCCAATTCGTCGAGGGTGCCAACGTTGACCTCCGCTGCGTGATACTGCCCGATGACATGGATCCCAACGACTTCGTCCACGCACGGGGTGGTGACGCGCTGCGCGCGCTCCTCGACAAGGCCGAGCCGCTCCTGGACTTCGTGTTCCGAAAGCTCGAGGATCGAAGCGACGTCTCCACTCCGGGCGGTCGCGCCAAGGCGCTCGATGACGCGCTTCGACTCATCTACCCCCTGCGCTCGAGCTATATGATCGACTCCTACTACATGCGCATCGCGGACCTGCTGGACATCGACGTCGCCATGGTGCGCGAGGCTGCGCCCAACGTGTTCCGCGAGGTTGCACGGGCGGAGGAGCGTGCCCGAGCGCGCGAGGAGCGCTTTGAGGCTTCCGCCGCTGCGCGCGCGCGTCGAGGTGGCGCCACCGGCCACCAGCCTGCCGGTCGTCCCGAGTCCGCCGGCCCCGTGATCTCAACCGAGTCCGGCGCGCCCTCCGATGAGGAGGTCCCGCTGGATACCTACGACGACATGCCGCTTCCGCCGGAGGACGGGGGCTTCGATGTCCCCGAAGCAACAGGGGCCGCCGGAGCCCCCTCGCCCTGGGCCCGAACGACCGCCGCGCCCGTCCTCACCGACCTCGAGCGCCGCGCGCTCGGCTGCGAGCGCGAGCTCCTCACGCTGCTCACTTCGTATCCCGACGTGTTCCGTCCCTATGCCGAGCGTATCGCGGACTTCAACTGGGTGGAGCCGAGAAACGAGGCGATCGCCTGGGCGGTGCTCTCAACGCCCGAGGGCACCGACGGCGCCGGGGCCATGGAGGCGGCGCGCGCCGTTTGCCCCGAAGCCGCCGAGCTCGTCTCGAGCGGAACCCTCGAGGCCACGAGCGCGCATCCTACGACGACCAACGTCAAGTTCCTGCTCGACACCCTCGAGCTCTATACCGTCAATCGCCGCATGCGCTCGACGCAGGCTAAGATCCGCAGCGGCAGGGTGTCGGACGCCGGCGAGCGCCGCGAGCTCACCATTCAGGCGACGCGCGACGCGGCGCGGGCGCGTGAGCTTGCCAGAGAGCTCGAGGGCGTGGCCGACCCGTTCCGCAACGACGGGTAACCTTCGGGCTTTGCTGCGATTCCCTTGCCGGAAGACGCGAAGAAAAAACCGCGCGTTTGGGTATGGAACCCAAGGTAGCGGGGTAAAGCCAAGTATGCTAAAGTAATGTGTCCTTTTGTGTTATGGAGGGAGAACTTGTGCCCAAAAAGTCCGTGAACCCCGGTACCGCTCTCGACCAGTACGTCGACCTTCTCCTCAACAGGAGCGAGCGCACCGGAACCGTCACCGAGGACGAGATCCAGATTGCTCTCAAGGACATCGACGTCAGCGATGCGCAGTTGAATTCCCTGTACAAGAACCTTCGCGAGCGCGGCATCGAAATCGTCTCCTCGGGTGACGAGGATGCGTCCCTGGACGACGATGCCGGCTTGAACCAGGACGACGACCTCGAGATCGACGGGGATTCCGACGAGGAGACGAGCGAGGACCACGACCTCAAAGTCGCCAAGATGGCCGACGCCGAGATGTCCTCCGAGAAGCCCAAGAAGAAGTCCCGCGTGCGCACCACGCGCAACCGCACGCGCCCACGCGGCATCGACGCCTCCACCGTCATGCTCACCGGCGACCCGGTGCGCATGTACCTGAAGGAGATCGGCAAGGTCGACCTCCTCACCGCCGCCGACGAGGTCGATCTCGCCATGAAGATCGAGGCCGGTCTCGAGGCCACCGAGAAGCTCGAGGCCCAGAACCAAGGCGAGCTCGAGCTCACCCGGGCCGAGATGCGCCGCCTCTCCCGCGTGGAGCAGGTGGGTCTAGATGCCAAGCAGGCGCTTATCAGCGCGAACCTTCGCCTGGTCGTCTCCATCGCCAAACGCTACGTGGGCCGCGGCATGCTGTTCCTTGATTTGATCCAGGAGGGCAACCTGGGCCTCATCCGCGCCGTCGAGAAGTTCGACTACGAGAAGGGCTTCAAGTTCTCCACGTACGCTACCTGGTGGATTCGCCAGGCCATCACGCGCGCCATCGCCGACCAGGCCCGAACGATCCGCATCCCCGTCCACATGGTCGAGACCATCAACAAGCTCGTGCGCGTCCAACGCCAGCTGCTCCAGGACCTCGGTCGCGACCCGACTCCCGAGGAGATCGCCAAGGAGATGGACATGACGCCCGAGCGCGTCCGCGAGATCCAGAAGATCAGCCAGGAGCCCGTGTCCCTGGAGACGCCGATCGGTGAGGAGGAGGACTCCCAGCTCGGCGACTTCATCGAAGACTCCCAGGCCGTGGTCCCGCCTGACGCCGCGAGCTTCTCTATGCTGCAGGAGCAGCTCACCCAGGTGCTCGACGGCCTCGCCGAGCGCGAGCGCAAGGTCATCGAGCTACGCTTCGGCCTGGCGGACGGTCATCCGCGCACGCTCGAGGAAGTGGGCCGCGAGTTCGGCGTCACGCGCGAGCGCATCCGCCAGATCGAGAGCAAGACGCTCGCGAAGCTACGCCATCCGAGTCGGTCTTCCAAGCTGAAGGACTATATCGAGAGCTAATCGCTCCAAATAGGTCGCATCGGACCCGTGTACCTTGCGCTCAGTCCTCGCGAGACTGGAAAACGGCTGCGCCGTTTTCGCAGTTCGCTGCGGAGTGTCGCTTCAGGTACACGGGTCCGATGCTTTTTCGGGTCGATGATTCTCGGCTCAGCTCATGCAAAAAGAAATAGTTCGCTGCGGAGTGTCGCTGTAGGTATGGAGGCCGGGGCTTTTTGCGGTTGATGACGCTCAGTCAAATCGCAGGGTCAAAAGAAAAACCGTTACTCTCAACTAAAAAGAAAAAACCCGCCGGTTGGCGGGTTGATAATTCTGGCTCCCCGGGTAGGACTCGAACCTACAACAACGCGGTTAACAGCCGCGGGCTCTACCATTGAGCTACCGAGGAATTCGGTGCTGCCTCTTTGCAACAAAATCTAGTATACGGATTCTCCGACGCATGGCAAGAACCAATTTTGAAAAATTACGCCCACGGAAAGGGCTCCGAGGATTGGGGTACTATTGACAGGTATGTGACTGCCGTCTGAAAAGGGGAGGACATCCATGGACCCCATCCAGATCGCCCTGATCGTTCTTATCGTCGCCGCTATTTGGGCTGTCGTCGAACTCGCCCGCGTGCTGCGGAGCACCCGCAAGACGATTAATTCGCTCGACCATACCGTCGCCGAGCTCAACGGGACCATCAACGAGGCTCGTCCCATGGTCGCCAAGCTCGATGGCGCCGTCGATGAGCTGCAGCCCGCGCTCTCCCAGATGGAGCCGCTCATGAAGCAGGCAAACGTCGCCATGGAGGCACTTTCCGCCGATCTGCTCGAGGTGAACGGCGTGCTGCGCGACGTTTCCCAGGTGACGGACACCGCCGCTTCGGCTTCCAGCGCGGTCTCGAACATCACCGACGCCGCCGCGAGCAAGGTTCATCGCCTGTTCGGCAAGAAGGATTCCAAGGCTGCCGACCATGCCCTGGAGCAGGCTGTCCCCATGGCTTCCGAGCACGGCGGCGATGCTATCGCCCCCGATGCCCCGGCCGATTCCGAGGCGGGGGAGGAAGCCGCCTCGGCCAACCGGTACTACACCTACACCGACGCCCAGTCCACCTCGGAGGATTCTCATGAGTAGCGCACCCATTATCCTGACGCTCAACGCCGACCCGTCCTATGCGCGCCTGGTGCGCATGACCGCTTCCAACGCCGGCCTGCTCTCATCCATGTCCATGGACCGCGTGGAAGACATCCGCATGGCCGCTGAGGAAGCCTTCATCTACGCCTGCACGGTTCAGGCCGGCCATCCGCTCACCATCTCCTTCCTGGTGACCGACGAGGGACTAACCATGCGCTTCCAGCTCGCTGTGGACGAGTTCTCCGAGCCCGATCCCGAGAACCCCACCTCCCTCTACGCCGATCTCATCCTCGGGTCCGTATGCGACTCTTACCAGAAGCTCTGCTGCCCAGCCGCTCTCGTCCTCGAACTCGAGGCTGATGTCCGATGACCGAGGAACGTACCGATACCCCGGCTGCGGGTACCGCCGAGGCTGCTGACGCGCGTGCCGAACGCGCCGCCGCCCGCGCCCGGGCCCGTGAGGCCGATCGAGAGGAACGGGCTGCGAACGCCGCGCTCGAGACCCAGCGCCCCGGCTCCCAGCCGCGCGCGGCCTGGGACAAGGAGAAGACCCGCGAGCTCTTCCGCCGCTACAAGGAGGAGGACGACCAGGAGGCGCGCCAGCAGTTGGTGATGTCGCACATGAACCTGGTGCGCTATCTGGCGAACAAGTACAAGAACCGCGGCGAGCCGCGCGAGGATATCGAGCAGGTGGGCTACCTCGGCCTGCTAAAGGCAATCGACCGCTTCGATCCGTCGCGCGGCCTGGAATTCACCACGTTCGCCACGCCGACCATCCAAGGCGAGATCAAGCGCCACTTCCGTGACAAGGGTTGGAGCGTGCGCGTACCGCGCCGCCTGCAGGAGCTTTCCGCCAAGGTGAACCAGGCGCAGGACACGTTGACCACCAGGCTGCAACGATCGCCGACCATCGAGGAGGTTGCGAACTACCTCGATGCCACGGTCGACGAGGTGCTCGAGGCCCAGGAGTCCTCTTCGGCGTACAGCTCCGTGCCGCTCGAGGGGTCCGGTAGCACCGATTCCGATGATGCTCCCAGCATCATCGACCGTTACGCGACCGAAGACACCGACCTAGCCTTCACGGACGACCGCATGGCCATCGAGGAGGCGCTCAAGGGCTTCAGCCCGCGTGAGCGCGAGGTGATCGAGCTTCGCTTCATCGAGGGCATGACCCAGATCGAGATCGCCAAGAAGCTCGGTATCTCCCAGGTTCAGGTTTCCCGGCTGCTTCGACGGACGCTCCGCAAGATGCAGGAGAAGATCGACCCCGATAGCCCTTCGGCGGGCGCATGACGGCGCGCAGGAGGGAGGAGTACGCGCGGCAGTCGGCCCGCGCGCTCCCGGGTGCCCGGGTCGCGTTGTACCGCGTGTGGATCGTGGTCGGCGCGATCATCATCGCTGCCACGGTCCTGAACGTCATGAACGTGCTCGCGCCCATGATTCTGTTCCTGACCGTCGGCTCGCTCGTGGCGTTCGTCGCCTCGCCGATCGTGAACGCGCTCGATCGGCATCGCGTTCCGCGCGCGCTCGGGGCGTTTCTCGGCCTTGTCGCCGTGGTCGCGGCAGTGGTGGCGCTTTTCATGGTGATCGTACCGGTCTTTGCCCAGCAGCTGCTGGAGGTTCTCTACCAGGCCCCTGCGCAGCTGAGGGAACTCGGTAACTGGGTGCTCGAGCTCTCCAGCAAACTCTCGGCGCTTTCCAGCTCTTCGGCCGAGTTTGGTTCGCAGATCGACAGCGCCCTCGGATCGCTCGCCGATTTCGCCTCCAAGCTCGGGGGAGATGTCGCCTCCAATCTCGGTAGCGGCGTGGTCCCCTTCATCTCCGACCTCGCCTCGACGCTTTTCATCGTGTTCCTCGGCCTTGTGCTCGCGTACTGGTTCGCGCTCGACTATCCGCGCATCCACCGCGAGGTAGGCCTCATCATCGGTGAGGGCAAGGAGGCGAATTACCGCCTCATGATGGCGATTCTCTCGCGCTCCATCGGCGGCTACATGAAGGGGATGGTCATTACCTCGCTCGTGGACGGTGTCATGACCTGGATTGGCCTGCTCTTCATCGGACACCCGTACGCCGCGCTCATGGGCGTGCTGACCGGCCTCTTACACCTGGTTCCCGTTATCGGACCGGCCATCTCATCCGCGATGGCTTCGCTCATCGCGCTCTTCGTCAGCCCGATGATGGCTATCTGGACGCTGGTCTGGACCATGGTGGCGCAGAACGTGACCGACAACGTGATCAGCCCCAAGGTCATGCAGAATTCCGTGCAGGTGCATCCGGCCATGAGCCTGACCGCACTCGTGGTGGGCTCCGCGCTGCTCGGTCCCATCGGCATGGTCATCGCCATCCCGCTCTCAGCGGCCATCAAGGGCGTATTCGTGTTCTACTTCGAGACGGACACCGGTCGCCAGCTCGTGAGCTATGAGGGGGCGCTCTTCCAGGGCACGCCCTTCCACAACGCCGATGGAAGCCCGGTTCCCGCCTTCGACGCACTGGGGGATGACAAGCTCGCCACGGATTCCCAAATCATCGACGAGGATCTTGCACCCGATGCCCACGCGGCTCCCAAGCCAGCCTTGGACAACCCCTGGGAAGGTCTCATCGACATGATCCACAAGGAGCATCGCGAGGGCGGCGCCGGTTCGGGGGATTCGAAGTCCTCGTAGCCATTTCTCGTTAGCAATGTGGACGGGCGGACTCTCTACGGATTTTCGCCCGTCCGTTGTCTCAGATAACTACTTTACATAACATATATTATCGTGAATCTAAAGATATAAATGGGGGGAAACAATCGGCACGCACGGGGCCGTGTATAACCTCAGGCCCACTCGTAGCCGATGATGAGTCCAGACTCTTCGGCGTAATACGAGCAGAGGCCACCGCACGGAATCACAAAGACCTCGGCCGTGGGCCAACGGGTCTCGATGGCCGTGCGCAGCGTCATCGCGCCAGACTCGTTGTCCACATGGTCGATGTAGACCATGCCGCCGCGGTAACCGTCGCCCTCCATGACGTCCATGATTTTCTTGAACATCTTCTTCTCGCCGCGTGTGGGACCGACGATCTTGATGGTGCCCTCGGAGCTTGCCGTACCGAGAATGCGAATCGAAAGCTTGGTGGCAACGGTGCCCACCAAGCGCGGCATACGGCCGTTCTTCATGAGGTTGTCATAGCTCGAGAGCGAGTACTGAACCTGGGAGCTCTGCACGAGGTTCTCGACATATGCCACGGCGCCCTCAAAGGTTGCATCCTTTGTAGTTAGGTACCTATCTAATAGGCGAACCATGACTTCAAGCTTGCCACCGGCGGCACGGGAATCCACCACCTGTATGTTCTTGCCGGTGATGATACCGCCGTTCTCGCGCATGTACTCTTCCATGACGAGGTTACGGGCGGTACAGGCGGCGTCATAGCTTCCGGAAACGTTGGACGAGATGCAGATGGCGATGATATTGTCCGCTGTGCGGAATATCTCGGCCCACTCCCCTACGCTCGGACAGGCACTCGAGGAGGCCTGGTCCTCGAGTGCCATGGCATCGAGCAAAGCGCGAATATCCAGGTGCTCGTCATCAGTGTACTCAGCTCCGCCAACGTTGATCTTCAGTGGCGCGAGTCGGTACGTCGCCTCTGACTCCGGGGTGAAGGTACGGATGTTGCAGCTGGAATCTGCGGCGATGCACCAAGTCATGACGAACCCTTTCCTGACGCGTACTTTGAACGTAGTATAGCGCGTGCACCATTATCTAGTATTGAAAACTAGGTGAACCGGTATGCATCACTAGAAATTCTCGAACTTGAGCTTTATGCTGTGTGGCAAGGGAAAGGAGCGCGTATGGACGGCATTAGAACGGTCATACCCATGTCCGACGAATCAAAGCGCATCTCAGCCGAGGACATCTCCAGCCAAATACAGCCCGCAGCCTTTCTGGCATCCCCGGTCGCTCGCGATGCAATGGAGTTTTCTCTCCCCCGCTACGAGGATCTGCCGGCACTCGAGCTCTATCGAGATCAGGTCATCTCCTTCATCGAAGAAGTCTTCGCACCGCTGAGCGCGTGGTCCGATGGCCCCTGGCTCACGCCAGCGATGGTCAACAACTACGTCAAGGCCGGTGTGGTGCCCCCGCCCGTCAAGAAACGCTATGGACGCGAACATGTCGCCAAACTGCTTGCCGTCTGCGTGATGAAGCAATTGCTTCCCATAGCGGCCATTCAACGTCTGATGCGAGCGCAGTCGATCACGTATCCGGTCGATGTCTCCTATTGCTACTTGGCGACGGAGGTCAACAACGCGCTCATCGCCGCGTTCAACCCGGGGGAGCCGTCGCCGGAAGACACCGCCACCACCATCACACGCGAGACCATGCTCGTGCACAGTGTCGCCGGTGCGTTCGCGGCGCGGGCGTACCTTATGTCGTATCTCTCCTATGCGGGGTACGAAGGCTAGCGACGCACACCTGTCTGTAGGTTCGTCACATGGCTTACGATAAGGCGCCCTGACCGAAAGAGCCGACCAGGGCGCCTCGATGTTCACTACGAGACCAGCGAGCCTAGTACTCGATCCGCATCAGCTCGTTCAGCGCGACGATGTAGATCTTGAGCGAGAGCTTGAGCTGCTCCTCGCTCATGCCTTCGTCGTCACCGTGCATGGGGCCCACCCAGTCGGGATAGGTCACCCAAGGCATTTCGGGGCCAAAGGCGGCCGCGTTCTTGAACTCACGGGCATAGGTGCCGCCGCCGATGGTGAAGGGCGTGCGGTCCTCGCCGGTCACGTCGTTGTACACGCGGATGAGCCGCTGGATCTCCTCGCCGTTCGGGTCGATGTAGAAGGGTTTTGTGTCGTTGTCCGTCGCGTACGTGGCGCCATAGCGCTCGGCCACGCTCGCGAGCGCCTGTTCGAACTGCTCGCGCCCGAACGTGGTGGGATACCGCGAATCCACGGACTGGTGCAGCCGACCGTCCTCGAGCCAGGCCATGCCGCCGATGATGGTGAGGTCGCCGAAGAGCTCGTCGCTCGCCGTGCAGCCCACGCCGGAACCCGTGTAGTCGTCGATAAGCGCCTTCTGCAGCTCGAGGAAACGGCGCTCGCTGGGAGACACCGCATCGTTTTCGAGCATGTAGTCAACGAGCATGCCGATCGCGTTCACCGTGCCCGCGGGCATGGACGCATGGCCACCCTTGCCCTTGGCGGCGATGGTCACGGTGCTATCGCCGTTATCGGAAAGCGCGATGCCGGAACGCTCGGGCAAACCTGCAAGGTCAGCCTGGACGGTCACACTCGCGTCCGTGGGGATGGCGTTGAAGGCCTCACCGGCTCGCCAGGAAACGATCTTGCCGTCCGCGATGGGACCAGAGGTAAAGACGCCCTGATAGATGCCTTTCTCCCCATAGCACACCGGGAACTCGGCGTCGGGCGTGAATAGGAACGTGGGCTGTTCAAAGTGCTCGTTGTAGTACTCCACGTCGCGAAGCGAGGTCTCCTCGTTGGAGCCGAGGATCATCCGCATCGTGTAGGGGAACTGGATGCCCTGCTCGTGCCAATACCGCATGGCGTAGAGACCGATGACGAAGGGGCCCTTGTCGTCGAGCGTGCCGCGTCCGATCAGGAAGCCATCTCGGCGCGTCATCTTGTGCGGATCTTGCGTCCAACCCGGCCCACAGGGCACGGTATCTAGATGCGCGATCTGGCAGATTTTCTTGGAGTCGTCGAGGCCCTTGTAGTCGGCAGTGCCAACGTAACCCTCATGGCATTGGGCATCCATGCCGAGGCGCGCCGCGAGGTCCAAGCCAGCGTCGAGTGCCTTCCGCGGACCGGGACCAAAGGGCATGCCCGGACCGGCGTGTTCCAGGTCTTCCTGGCTCGGGATGTTGACAAGCGTCTCGATCTCGGAGACGATCTCCTCCCATTTGGAATCGATCCACACGTCGATGTTCTTAAAAAACTCGGTATCAGCCATAGCGGTTCCCTTCAACGGAGCCAACGTTCTAACACCCTCACCCTACCCGAGCGTATTCAGTTTTAGGCCGGCTATATTCATTATTCGGCGAAGGGTTGGGAAGGACGACGCCGCTTCAATACCTTTCAGGGGACCTCCGTGTCTCCGGTCCCATCCCGGTTGAGATTCAGGCGTGAAGATTTCGAGCGAACCGAGGAAACCTCCCGAGAACAGCGCTGATGCGTGCAGCGGCTCAGGAAACACATCTGAAGGACGTAACCATCGTCGTTTTGCGCTCATTAGCGCTGTTCTCGGGAGGTTTCCAGTCTGGCGAGGACCGAACGCCCGAATCCCAACCGGGACGGGGCTGGAGGCCGGGAGCGCCTAGCGCACCTTCACCAGGCTGTAGAGATCGCTGACGCCGACCTTCTCCAAGGCCTTGCAGGGGTTCAGGAAGCAGAGCTCAAGGATGCAGCCGAAGCCGATGACCTCGGCACCCATGCTCTGAGCGAGCTTGGCGCAGGCGGCTGCGGTACCGCCCGTAGCGATGAGGTCATCCACCACGATCACGCGGTCGCCGGGTTCGATGGCGTCGGCGTGGATCTCGAGCGAATCGGTGCCGTACTCCAGCTCGTAGCTCATCGAGACGGTCTTGCGGGGAAGCTTGCCGGGTTTACGCGCGGGAATGAACCCGGCGTCGAGCACGAGGGCGACGGGGGTACCGGTCATGAATCCACGGGCCTCGGGTCCGATGACCTTGGTGACGCCCGCGTCCTTGAAATGCCCGGCGATGTCGGCCATGGCGCACTGGAGCGCGTGGGGGTCGGCGAAGAGCGGCGTGATGTCCTTGAAGATCACGCCGGGCTCGGGGTAGTCAGGGATGTCGATGATACGGGAAGCGTAGTCGAACTCAGCCATGAATCGCCTTTCTCAACGTGCTAGTGGTTCTTGCGAACAACTTTAGAGCTGGTTTTGCCAGCGTGCATGTCGCCCAAATCGAGCTGGTGCGTGGCGGGGGTGCGAACGGAAGCTGAGCCAGCCGCCGCGGTCTCGCGCTGCTTGTCACGCGCGGTGATCTGGGCATCCAGGGCATCTACGTCGGCATCGTCGATCTCGGCGTTCAGCGATTCGAACACGCGGTTCTTCAAAAGCGAGGTCCGGACGCCGTCTGTGAGGTCGTGGAGCTTGTTGAACGCGCGCTCAAGCTTGCTCGCGCGGTCCTCATCGGAATCATCCATGCCGAGCATGCCCACGAGGACTTGCTCGAACATGGTGGATTCACGATTGGCGGCGCTCACATACTGACGCAGGTTGCGCGGTTCGATATGAAAGCGGGAGAGCTCGGCTGCGTAGCGAATGATCTCGAACTCGCGGCCGTCGACGAGCTCGCGGTTCTGTGGGCTCTTGATAACGCGGATGAGATCGTTGTCGGCAAGGTCGCGGATGAAGGAGATATCCACGCCGAGCATATCGGGCAGATCCTCGATGGGATGAAGCTTCTGCTTCGTCTCCTTGGGCTCAGCCTTCATGGGGACGTCGGAGAGCAGACCGACCTCGAAGGCGAGCATGGAGAGGTCCTGCGCGGCATCAAGCTTGTCCTTGATGACGTTCAGGGGCATGTAGCGGGTCTTCTGCAGGTGCAGGATGACCTCGAGACGGTCGACGTCTTCCTTGGAGTACTGGCGATACCCCTTGGGCGTACGATGCGGCGTGATGAGACCCTCGTCTTCGAGGAAGCGGATTTTTGAGTTGGAGAGGTCGGGATACGCTCCACGGAGCAGGTTCACCACCTGCCCGATGGAGAGGTAGCTGCGCTCAGCCACGTCTATTCACCGGTCTCGATGCGCTCCGACAAGCTCTCATGGTAGACGAGCGTGAAGGTGCCGATTTGAACCGAAGAGCCGTCGTGCAGCGGTGCAGAGTTCACGATCGCACCATCGACCCAGGTGCCGTTGAGCGAGCCGAGGTCCTCGATCACGGTGCCCGCGACGGAGCGGATGATCTTGGCATGGCTGCGGGAGACGGTCATGTCGTTCAGGAAGATGCCGTTGGCGGGATCGCGGCCCACCGTGGTCTCGGTACCCTCGAGCTCGAAGACATTGCCGGTCTGCGGTCCCTTGATGATGGTCAGGACCGGGGTGCTGACCATGGTGCTCTTGAGCAGGTCGGGAGCGGTGGCATCGTCGAGGGGAATGCGGAAGACGCGCGTGGAGTCTGCGGATTGGTTGGCATTGATATCGGGCATGGGTGCTCCTTCGCGCACGAAAACGGTAACAGAATCTATTCTACCCCACTGGTATCGGAATCAACGATCTCGGGGTTGAGGAAGTCCTCCTCGTCCTCGGGGTGCTGTTGGGCATGCCGAATGGCGAGAGCACCTCTGACCGTGTAGATGACACCGGTGGTCAGCGAGAAGATGACACCCAGGTAGACGAAGTAGATGCCAAGGGGAGCCGGCGTTCCGTTCAAGCCGGGAAAGGCGGTGGCGGAGGGGTTCAACAGGTCGAGGCCGGAGAGGATGGGCAGGCCGAGCAACATGAGCGAAAAGCCCGTCATGAGGAGCGCCGTGGCAATCTTGCCGGTGTAGACGACGTCGATGGGGCGCTTATGCCAGTGCTTGACGATGAGCCCGCCCGCGGCAAGGTAGACGTCGCGACCGATGATGGCGATGCAGATCCAGATGGGAAGCTCGCCCCGGGCAACGAGCCCGAGCACACCGGTGAATAGCAGGGCTCGGTCCACGATCGGATCCATGGTCTTACCGAGCCAGCTGACGGTGCGGGTCATACGGGCGATCTGACCGTCCATCCAGTCCGTGGACGCGGCGATGGCGTAGACCGCGAGCGCGACGTACCGATTGCCGTGTTGAGTGAACAGGTAGAGGAAGACGAAGGTAAGAATCAAGCGAATGAACGTGATGAGGTTGGAGATGGTAAAGATCTTGTTCGAAGGATAATCGGATGTTCCGATCAACTCCTTCTTAATCTTCTTCCTGAGGCTCACGTTCCCTCGCAATCGATTGGCTCGGTCTTTACAACGTAAGCATGGTACCCCACCGCGCGCGGCATAACCAAATAACCATGCGCACACGGGGTGCATGACATGCGAAACCTGCGGCTCAATATGCGTGGAACAGGAAATCTTGTAAATTTGCCTTGCACTTTGGAAAACGTTTCGCTAAAGTAACTCCTTGCGACGGGTGGTGGCGCAGCTTGGTAGCGCACTTGACTGGGGGTCAAGGGGTCGCTGGTTCGAATCCAGTCCACCCGACCAGAACTTTGAAGGGCACCTGCTCCGGCAGGTGCCCTTTTTCATTTGAATTGAAATGACCCTCACTACGATGAGGACACGACGAGGGCTGAATGAGTGAAGGGGAAACGATGAGATCCCCTTCTTATCTACCTCAACGTCACGGCGCGATGAAGGATGTCGTACGCAAGCCCTTCTTTGGATTTCACGCCCAGATCTTCTTCGCCTGCTGCTGTGACCCAGGTCACCGCATCCGTGGCGCTGCCGAAACCGGAATCGGCGCGTGAGACGTCGTTGGCGACGATGGCGTCGCAGCCCTTACGCTGCAATTTGGAACGGGCATTCGCAAGCAGTTCGTTCGTCTCGGCGGCAAACCCGACGACGACCTGGCCCGGCTGCTTGCGCTCGCTCATGCGCGCGAGGATGTCCTCGGTCTCCACGAGCTCAATCGAATCGAGGCGCTCGTGCGCCTTCTTGAGCTTATGGTCTGCAACCGCGCGGGGCGCGTAATCTGCGACCGCGGCGGCGGCAACGAACATGGTGCACCGGTCGAAGCGAGCATCCACGGCGCGAAACATGTCGGCGGCACTCACGATGGAAACAACGTCGACCCCGGCGGGAGCTTCCAGATTGGTGGGGGCGCTCACGAGGGTGACCTCGGCACCGAGCGCCCGCGCCGCGCGGGCGATGGCATAGCCGAAGGTGCCGCTCGAGCGGTTGCCGATGAAGCGAACCGGGTCGATGGCCTCCTGGGTACCCCCTGCGGTCACGAGCACATGCTCGCCATCGAGGATCTGGTCGGGCTGGAGCAGCTCGAGCGCTCGATGGGCGATGTCCTCCACCGCGGCGAGCTTGCCGGAACCCACGTCTCCGCAGGCGAGACGGCCGTTAACGGGTTCCACAAGATGGACGCCGCGCTGGCGAAGAACCGAGACGTTCGCTTGCGTGGCGGGATTCGTCCACATGCCGGTGTTCATGGCAGGGGCTACCAGGATCGGCGCCTGGGTGGCGAGGAGCGTGGAGCTCATGAGGTCGTCGGCGATACCGTTCGCCATCTTAGCGATAACGTTCGCCGTTGCCGGGGCCACGAGTACCAGGTCCGTCTCCTGGGCGAGCGAGATGTGATGGATGGCGTCGCCCGGTTCATCGAAGAGCTCCACGGCGACGGGCTCGCGCGTGAGGGCGCGGAACGTGGTCGGACCCACGAACTCGCAGGCGTGCTCGGTCATGAGCACCTTGACGCGCACACCCGCCTTCTGGAGCAGACGCAGGACCTCGCAGGCCTTGTAGGCGGCGATGCAGCCGGTCACGCAGAGCAATACGCATGGTTGCGACTTCCCCGCGCCCTTTCCCGTCACGGCCTACTCCTCGTCCGTTTTGATGACGAGGATGCGGTGGCAGTAGGGACACTCCCCCACCTCGCCGGCGTGCGCGAGCCCGTCTACGGAGGAGGGCTGGAGCGCCATGCGGCAGGTGCTCGGCATCCAGCGGACCGTCTTGGAGCGACCGCGACCGACCTCTTCCTGCAGGAGCTTTTCCACCGCAAGGCCGTTGAAGCGCTTGTAGGCGGTGTCGTACCGGACTGCCATCTCGGGACCGATCTGCTCCACCAGGCGCGCACGCCGCTTCTCGGCGTCGTCGATGCCCGCTCGAAGGTTGGAAGCACGGTTGCGGGCGGTTTCGGCACCTTGTAGGATGGCGTCGCCCACAACCTTCATGTGGGCGCGGTTCTCTTGCTCCTCGAGCTGAACCTGCTGCAAGTCTTCCTGAGTGCGCTCGCGGGCGAACGAGATCTTGTCGAGCTCCTTGGCGAGCGAGGAGAGCTTGATTTCGAGCTCCTGAACGGAACGGTAATCGGAACCGTCCACTCCCGCCTGAGCGGCGTCGATATCTTCCTTGCAGGTACGCTCCTCCTCGTCAAGATCGGCGAGGTCGGTCTCAAGATCCTTGCGACGTGCCAGGATACCCGTGGCCTCGTGCTTGAGCTTGGCGTAGGCGCGGCGACGCTTGGCAAGGTCGCGCACCTCGGGCAGCTCTTCGAGGGTCTTTCGGTCGCGCATGAGGCCCAGGTCGAGTTCCTGCAGGTCGAGTAGGTTGCGTCCCAAGCTCATGAGCGATCTCCCCTTGTCAGCGTCCACCATTGCATTGGATGCTCTATTGTAGCGATGCAATCCCCGGACACGCCAGTACGGGCGAGCGCGTCCTTCAAGATATTCACGAACACCTCTTCCGACCGGTCGTGCCCGAGCAAGATGACCGAGCAGCCCCTGAGGGAGAGGTCCTGGCACACGTGGTAACCCGCCTCGCCACAGACGATCGCGTCAGCGCCGGCAACGAGGGCGAGCTCGCCCAGGTCTCCGAGGGAGCCGCCGAGGAAAGCCACGTGCTGGAGCGCGAGGTTTGGATTCCCCCAGATGCGCGGATCGGTTCCGAAGGCGGCGGCGCAGCGCGCAGCGAGCGTTTGCAGGTCGAGGCCGTCCGCTTCGGCGATCGCTCCCAAGCCGGTGCGTTCGGGCTCTTCGACGTGCTCGAGCGAAGAGATGGCCGTAAGCCCTGTGAGCGAAGGAAGCAGCCGCCGCGCATCCAGGCTCCGGTCGAGGTTGGTGTGAAGCGAGATGATGGAGACGCCGAGCTTTACGGCGGCGTACACCGTGGCAGCCGGCGCGGTGTGAGCGGCATCTGAGCGCGGCGTGAACGCGGCTGGCGCCTTGATGTACACCGGATGGTGCGTCAGGAGCACGTTGGCACCCAGCCCAGCTGCCTCGCGCACGTTCTCCTCGCTTGCATCGAGCGCAACGACGACGCGGGCGACGGGCGCATCGGGGTCGCCGACGGAGAGGCCCACATGGTCCCAGTTCTCGGCATCGGCGCGTGGGAAAAGCCGGAGCAGCCGTTCCTCGAGTTCCCCTACGTTCATGGTTATCGGCCCCTTCCGGTCAATCTTCGCGAGCCCGTTTTAGCAGACGATCTGCAGCAGCGCGTCGGCAAACCGATCCAGGTCGGCCGGATCAGCGCGCTCGTCGAAGGAGATGCGGAGGGAGCCGAGCGCCTGCTCGCGCGGCACGCCCATGGCGGTGAGGACATGACTCGCGTCGAGGGAGCCCGAGGAGCAGGCGCTCGCCGCGGAGACCTCGAAGCCCGCGGCATCGAGCTTGAGGATCAGCTCCTCGGACTCGAAGCCGTCGACCGTGATGGAGACGATACCGGGCAGGCGGTCCACGGCAGCGGGGTCTCCCATGGAGGCTTTTATCTTGTCTGAAACGGTCAGGCGCGCGTAGAGGCCATCGGCGAGCTCGCGCACGCGGCGCGCATCCTCTTCCAGGCGCGCATGGCAGGCGAGGGCTGCCCCCTCCAGGCCGACGATGGCTCGCAGGTCCTGGGTGCCCGGTCGGCGTCCGGCCTCCTGCCCTCCCCCGCGCAACTGCGGCGAAAACGGGGTGCGCCCCTTGAGGTAGAGCGCACCGATGCCCACGGGGCCGCCGATCTTATGCCCGGCCACGGAAAGGGCGTCGACACCGAGGCGAGCGACGTCGAAGGACGTGTGAAGCCATCCCTGCACCGCATCGGCGTGAAAGGCCGCACCGACTCGATGCGCCGCCGCGGCGAGCTCGCGGACGGGCTGGATGACGCCCGTCTCGTTATTGGCGAGCATGACGGAGACCAGAGCCACGTCGTCGCCAAGGACGGCTTCCAGCGCCGCCGGCTCGACGTATCCCGCGCGACAGGGCTTAACGAGCTCGGTCTGAAAGCCCCAGTCACGCAGGCGAGGCAGGTTGTCCAAGATGGAATCGTGCTCGATCGCCGAGACGATGGCGCGCGTGCGCTGCGGATGCTGGCGCCGCATGCCCTCGGCCATGCCGAACAGGGCGAGCGCGTTGGCCTCGGTGCCGCCCCCGCAGAAGACGACCTCGCTCGGACGGGTGCGCGAACCGAAGGTGGACGCGATCGCTCGCCGCGCCTCCTCGAGCCTCGTCTGGGCCGCGCGGCCGAGCGTGTGGAGCGAGTTGGGATTTGCGCCCGCGTACGCGCTTTCGTCATATGCGCGCTGGGCGGCGACGGCTTCCGGCCTCATCGGCGTGGAGGCAGCGTAATCGAGGTTGACGAGCTTTTCCATGCTGGTTACTCAGCTCCCCTGAGCGCAGCCGTGCCGATCGCGCGCAGGAGCTCGACCTTGGCGGCGGGGTCATCGGAACCGAACACGGCGGATCCGGCGACGAGCACGTCGGCGCCCGCCTCCACCACCTGCGCGGCGTTCTTGGCTGAGACGCCGCCGTCAACCTCGATCATGGGCGCGACCCCGTGGCGCTCACAGAGGGCGCGGAGCTCACGGAGCTTGGACAGGGTGCCGGGAATGAAGCGCTGTCCGCCGAAGCCGGGGTTCACGCTCATCAGCAGCACCATGTCCACGTCCTCGATGACGCTCTCGAGCAGGCAGACGGGCGTTGCGGGGTTGAGCGCCACGCCGGCTTTCACGCCGCGCTCCTGAAGGTGGCGGATCGTGCGGTTGAGATGCGTGGAGGCCTCCCAGTGCACAGTGATAATGTCCGCGCCGGCATCGGCGAACCAATCGGCCATATGGTCGGGGTCGGTCACCATCATGTGGACGTCCACCGGGACGTCGCTCACGCGCTTGACGGCCTTCAGCACGTCCACGCCAAAGGTGAGGTTACCGGTGAAGTGACCGTCCATGACGTCGAAGTGAATGAAGTCGGCGTTGGCTATGCGATCCAGATCGCGCTGAAGGTTGGCCATATCGGCTGAGAGGATGGACGGGGCGATTCTGATGCTGTCGGCCATGGTGCGTCGCCTTTCTCGGTGCGTGCGGATGGACCCCGCGCGTTAGTCGATACCGTAGAACTCGGAATTGGGAATGCGCTCGACGAGCATCTTGAGGGCGTCGTCCACCGCGAGCCCGTGGTACAGCGTCTCATCGAGGGCAAAGGTCAGGGGAAGGTCCACGTTCAGCGAGCGCGCGAGCTGGCTCACCGAGCGCGCGGCGACGGCGCCCTCAACGATCATGTGGGTGCGCGCCTGGTAGTCCGTCAGGCTCTCGCCGTGCGCGAAGGCCTCGCCGAAGGTCCGGTTGCGCGAATGGTGCGAGGTGCAGGTTACGACGAGGTCGCCCATACCCGCGAGGCCCATGCAGGTCATGGGGTCGCCGCCCTGCGCGTGCACGAGGCGGCTGATCTCGGCGATGCCCCGGGTCATGATCATGGCGAGCGTGTTGTCGCCGTACCCAGCGCCCGCAGCGATGCCACAGACGATGGCGATGACGTTCTTCACCGCGGCGCAGGTCTCGATGGCCACGGTGTCGTGGCTGAGGTAGAGGCGGAAGGTCGGCGAGATCAGGAGGTCGCGGAAGAAGCGGGCGCAATCCTCGTCCTCGCTCGCGATCACGGCGGCGGAGAGGCAGCCGCGGCAGACCTCCTCGGCATGGTTCGGGCCGGAGAGCGCCGCCACGCGCTCGGGCGCGCCGATCTCCTCAGCCACGACGTCGGTCATGAGCATGCCGGAGTCGGCTTCGATGCCCTTGGTGAGCACCAGCACAGGGGTCTTCTCGGGCACGTAGGGAGCGGCTTCGTGCATGGTGGCGCGCAGGAAGGGCGAGGGTACGACGACGATGACGCCGTCCGCGCCGGCGAGGGCCTCCTCGAAGCTTCCGGTAGCGGTCACGTTCCCCGGCAGCTCGTAACCCGAGAGGTAGAGGGGGTTCACGTGCCGCTCGTTGATGCCCGCGGTGGACGCGTCGTCATGGGACCACATCACCACCTGGTCGGCGCGCTGGGCAGCGACGCCGGCAATCGCGGTGCCCCACGAACCGGCGCCGATGACGGTAATCTTCATCAGGAACTCCTTTCGAGGCGAGGCGGGTCTCCCCGTATCCCCCGGTTATTTATCGAGCGTGGTGACGCGTTTGGTGAAACTCAGCTTGGATTCCGTGCCCTGGCGCAGGCGGCGGATGTTGCCCCTGTGCGCCCAGACGACCGTCCAGCCCAAGAGCGCCCAGATGGCGAGGGCGCCAGGCGTGGTCTGGGGGAAGAAGGCCCACATGGTGAGCGGTACCACCGCGGCCGTGGCGATGGATCCAACGGAGACGAGCTTGGTGAGAGCGACGAGCACGATGAAGATCGCGAGGTGCAGCAGCGCGAGCGGCCAGGAGAAGCCGAACAGGATGCCTACGCCCGTGGCGATGCCCTTGCCGCCGTGGAAGCGCAGGTACGGACTGAACACGTGCCCGTAGAGGCACGCGAGCGCGACGAGCGCCACGTGCCAGTCCAGGGCGTCGCCTGGGACTATGCCCGAGAGATGGCGGAAGAGCGCCACGCAGATGCAGCCCTTGAGCACGTCGAAAAGGAGCGTGATGGCCGCCACCTTGGGTCCCGCCACGCGGAGCGCGTTAGTGGTGCCGATGTTGCCGGACCCCGCCTGGCGGATGTCCTTATGGCCGAGCACCCGTCCGACGATGAGTCCGAACGGGACGCCGCACACCAGATACGAGATGACGATGAACGCGATAAGGCGAATCGATTCGGAATCCATAGTCGCCCTACGCCTCCTTACCCTCGTTCTTCTTACGGAAATGCAGGCGAACCGGCGTACCGGCGAGCTCGAACTTGGCGCGCAGGCGGTTCTCAACGTAGCGGCGGAAGCTGTCGGTCACCAGATCGGGGGCGTTCACGAAGAAGGCGAAGGTGGGCGGGTTCACGGCGACCTGTGTGGCGTAGTGCATCTTGAGACGGCGCTTGCCGTCGACCACCGTGTGACCGAACTCGCGCAGCTCGGTGAGGAACTGGTTCAGCTTGGCCGTGGGGATGCGCGAGGCGCGATGCTCCGCCGCCGCGTCCACGAGGGCCCAGATCTTCTCGACGGAGCGGCCGGTGAGCGCGGAGATGCGCAGCACGCTCGCCCAAGGCGCGAGCGTGAGACGGCGCGCCACGGTCTCCATGACCTGCTCGCGGGCATGGTCGTCGGGCAGGAGGTCCCACTTGTTGAGGAGGATCACGAGCGCGCAGCCGCGCTCGATGGCGAGGTTCGCCACCTTCTGGTCCTGCTCCGTCATGCCGGTGGCGGAGTCCACCACGAGCAGGGCCACGTCGGCTCGGTCGATGGCGCGCAGGCCGCGTACCATGGAGTAGTACTCGATGTTCTCGTAGACGGTCGACTTCTTTCGGATGCCCGCGGTGTCGACGAGGCGGTAGCTGCGCTCACCGCGCTCGATCACGGTATCGATCGCGTCTCGCGTGGTACCGGCGACATTCGAGACGATCGAGCGGTCGGACCCGATGATCTTGTTGAAGAGCGAGCTCTTGCCCGCGTTCGGGCGCCCGATGATGGCGACGGAGAGGATGCCGTCGTCGACGGGGGCCTCGGCCTCTTCTTCCTCGGGCGGCAGGAGCGCCACGACCTCGTCCAGCAAATCGCCGGTTCCATGCCCGTGCAGGGCGGAGAGCGGGCGCGGCTCGCCGATGCCGAGCGAGTAGAACGGCCAGGTTGCCTCGTCCTCGCGTGCGGGGTTGTCGAGCTTGTTCACGAGCAGGAAGATGGGCGTCTTCACGCGCTTGAGCATGCGCGCCACGCTCTCGTCTTCCTCCGTCACGCCCACGGACCCATCCACGACGAAGAGGATGACGGCCGCCTCCTCGCAGGCGGCGAGCGCCTGGTCGCGAATGGAACCCGAGAAGATGTCCTCGGACTTGAGTGGCTCGATGCCGCCGGTGTCCACGATGGTGAACGAGCGGCCGTTCCAGTCGGCCTCATGGTAGCTGCGGTCGCGCGTGACCCCGCGGCTCTCGTGCACGATGGCGTCCTGCGTCTGGGCCAGGCGGTTGACGAGGGTCGACTTACCCACGTTGGGGCGTCCGACGATCGCGACGATGGGTTTCATGTACTTCAAGGCTCCTTACAAAGTCTTATACATCAGCGTTCGATGCCGAGGGTCCGCTCCAGCGAATCGAGGAGGTCGCCCGGCATCGTGGGGGCGACGAGCATGCTCGCCCCGCGCCCTTCGAGCTCCCGCAGAAGGGCGTCTTGATGATACCCGTCCAGCGTCAGGCGGTCGGCGTTGAACATGACGTCCGGCAGAATGACCATATGGCCGGACAGCGCCCCCGGCAGCTGGTCCAGAAGGTCGCCGCCGCAGATGAGCCCCGTCACGTCCACGTTGCCGCCGAAGTAGCGGTTCTCGATCGCGCGTACCTCGCCCAGAAGCGGAGGCGCTTCCACGAGCCGGGCGACCGTGCCCTGGGCGGCGGCTCCGGAGACAACGAGGAGACGTCTCCCCTCGTCCGCAAGCGCACGGTGCACCGCGTCCAGTCGCTCGCGCTCGCCCGCAAGAAGCGCCTCGGCCTCGTCCAAGTATGCTCTGATCATACCGATCCCGTCGTAGAACTGGGGATAGCCGTCGTAGAAGTCGGCCTCGGGCGGGTCGACATGCGCGGCGAGGTAGAACTCGTCGGACATCTGGAACGTGTGCCGACCGAAGCGCTCGAACGCGCGGTCCTGATAGGGACGAACCTGCTCGATGACGGCACGGGCGGAGGCAGGGTCATCGGAGTAGGAGGTAGAGAAGCGCTTCTGATGCTTGGTGAAGCCCAGGGGGACGATGCCCAGGCTCGTGACCTGGGGATGCTCCTCGCAATAGGCCAGCGTACGGGCGAGCTCCTCACCGTCGTTCAGACCGGGGCAGAGCACCACCTGGGCGTGGATCTCGATGCCAGCGTCCATAAGCCGCTCGAGCACCTCGATGCCGCGGGCGGCGTTTCGACCGATGAGCCGCCGGCGGACATCCGGCGAGATAGCGTGCACCGAGACGTTCATGGGACTCAGGTTCTTCTGAATCACGTTCTCCACGTCCTCGTCCGACATGTTGGTGAGCGTGACGAAGTTGCCTTGGAGAAACGAGAGGCGGTAGTCGTCGTCGCGGATCGAGAGGGTTTTACGGCTCTCCTTGGGCAGCATGGTCATGAAGCAGAAGACGCAGGCGTTCACGCAGGTGCGCATGCCGTCGAACACGGCGTCCCCGAAGGTGAGGCCCCAGTCCTCGCCCGGATAGCGCTCGAGCACGGTGGAGGCGAGCGTCTGGTCGCGCGGGTCGAAGACCTCGAGTTCCACCTCGTCTTCGTCGGCCTCCCAGAGCCAGACGATCATGTCGGTGAGCGGCTGGCCGTTCACGCTGGCGACGAACATGCCTGGTTCGATACCGGCGTCGTCGGCGGGGGATTCGGGCCGCACGGCGGTCACGGGCCCGCCGTGGAAGGGGACCGATCCCCAGGCGGCGCGATTGGTCGCCCCGTAGTCGGCGAAGGTTCCAAGCTCGGCCATGGCGCGATCAGCGTCCGATGCGGTCGATGACCTCGCGGATATGGCGCTCCGGCGTGGACGCGCCGGCGGTGACGCCGACCAGCTCGGCGTCCACGAACCAGGAGAGATCGATCTCGTCGGCGGACTCGATGTGGTACGTGCGCGGGCACGCCGCGGCGCAGATCTGCGCGAGGCGGCGGGTGTTACCGGAGTTCCTGCCGCCGATGACGACCATCACGTCGGCGCGGGCGGCAAGTTCCGCGGCGCTTTCCTGGCGCTCGTGCGTGGCCTTGCAGATGGTGTTCACGACGCGGACCTCGCGGGTACGCGGCAGCAGCGCCGAGACCACGTCGGTAAGGCGCTCGTCGGTCTGCGTGGTCTGGACCACGACACCCACCTTGGGGGCGAGCTTCAGGCCATCGAGGTCCTCCGGACCAGAGACGACCACGGCCCCCTCCCCCGCATGTCCCATGATGCCCTCGACCTCGGCGTGACCCGCCTCGCCCACGACGATGACCTGGTAGCCTTCGGCGCGCAGGCGCTCAGCGGCAACGTGGACCTTCTTGACGTAGGGACAGGTCGCGTCAAGCACGGAGAGACCGCGCTCGCGCGCTTCGTCCTCGACGACCGGAGCCACGCCATGGGCACGGATGATGACGGCGCCGGCAGGGATGTCCTCAAGGCGATTCGCCATCTGAACACCGGCCTCCTCGAGCTCGTTCACCACGCGGGGGTTGTGGATGAGCGGACCCAGGGTGTGAACGGGCGGCAGTGCATCCGTGCCGGCGCGATGCGCGAGCTCGAGCGCGCGCTCGACGCCGTAGCACACGCCGGCGTGCCGGGCGATCTCTATGCGCGGGGCCACGGCTACTTCCTCCCCGGATGCTCGGCCTGCAGGGCATCGCGCAGTTCGTAGACGCGGCGCATGCCCTCGTCCTCGAGCCAGTGCAGGCGATCGCGCCGCTTGAGCGAGGCGGGGGCGTCATCGAGCGAGAGCTTCTCGCCAGCGCGCATCCAGCAGGTACGCGGGCGCATGATGTGCTTCCCCTTGGGCGTGATGTCGCGGAAGCCGCAGACTGCCATGGGCGCCACCGGCGCCTTCGCCATCTGGGCCATGAGCGCGAAGCCGCCGTGGATCTCGACCGGCTGGTCATCGGTGCGGATACGGGTGCCCTCCGGGAAGATCAGCACGTCCTCGCCTCGCTTGAGCGCGTGCTGGGCGCGACGGAGCGCGTGCATGTCGGCGGTGCCTCGGTCCACGGGAATGGTGCCCGCACGCGAGAAGAGCCAGACGACGATGCCCGTCCGATAGAACTCGCTCTTGGCGATGGCGCGCACGCGGCGGCCATGGGTGTATTCGTGCACGTAGATCGCGACGACCTCCGCCATGGAAGTGTGGTTGCAGATGATGATGGAGCCGGTCTCGGCGCCGGCTTCGGGTAGGAGCTCATCCGCGTTTTGCATGCGCCAGCGCCACATGAGCTTGGAGAAGACCCAGAGCACGGCGACCACGAAGGCAAGCACCATGCGGCTGCCCAGCGGGAACTCGCGCATGCCACGGTCGGCGTAGTCATCGGGCGACCAATGCGCCATGGCTACCGCCTCTCCCGGATGAGCTCGCCCACGCGCTCGACGATCTGGTCGATCGTGTGGGCGGTGGAGTCGATGTGCACGGCGTCCTCGGCGGCCACGAGCGGGGCGACGGCGCGGGAGGAATCGAGCGCGTCGCGGCGCTCGAGATCGGCGAGGGTCTGGTCGACCTCGGCCTCGATGGCCTCGGCGCTCAGCGCCTCCGCATCGTGCTCATGGCGCTGGAGGACGCGACGGCGCGCTCGCTCGCGGGGGTCGGCCGTGAGGAACACCTTGAGGTCGGCCTCGGGGAAGACGACGGTGCCGATGTCGCGCCCCTCGGCGACCACATCCCGGCCCTCGGCAAAGCGGCGCTGCACGGGCAGCATGGCCTCGCGGACGCCGGGGTACGCGGAGACCTGGGAGACGATGCGATCGATGCGGGGCGTGCGGATCTCATCGGAAACGTCGCGCCCGTCGGCGGAGATTCTCGTAGCCTCGCCGTGGGCATCGAAGCGGATGTCGATCTCGCAGGAGCGGTCGACCACCGCGGCCTCGTCGTCGAGCTCCACGCCCTCGTCGGCGCAGACGGCGGCGCAGGTGCGGTAGAGCGCGCCGGTATCGAGCTTCTCGAAGCCGTAGCGCTCCGCGACCTCGCGTGCGATGGTGGACTTGCCCGAACCGGCGGGCCCGTCGATGGCAACAATCATGGGGGTTCCTCGATTCTCTCTTGTGGGTCGATTGTACCTGAGCTGTTGGCATCGGTCATGTCCAGCGCCCAGTCCTCGCGAGACTGGCAAACGTCTTCGCCGTTTGCGCAGTTCGCGGCGGGGTGTCGCCGCGGGCATGGCCGGCGGCCGCGTTCTACGCCCAATCGAAGTCACGGCAGAAGGTTCGCATCGCAGGGGGATGTTCTGGTTGATCCTTTAACGATTCCGGAGGGATGAGACTTCTTCGGCGGTCAACTCTCTCCAAGAACCGAGTTCGAGGTCTCCGAGCTCCAGGGGGCCGAAGCTTCGACGGTGGAGGGAGAGGACGGGGTGGTGAACGGCTCCGAGCATGCGCTTCACCTGGTTCTTCCGGCCTTCGTGGATCGAGACCTCCGCCCAGGTGGTGGCCGGCTCGTCCCCTGCTCCCAGGATGCGGCAGCGGGCGGGTTGGCAGGGTCCGTCGTCGAGCCGGATGCCGTCGCGGAGTGGATCGAGCTCCCGCTCCCGCATCCGTCCGTCCACGAGCGCCTCGTAGGTCTTCCACACATGGTGCGAGGGATGCAGCAGGAGCTGGCCAAGATCCCCGTCGGTGGTGAAGAGAAGGAGGCCCGTGGTGTCGAGGTCGAGGCGACCCACGGGGAAGAGCCCGGGATAGCGGTCACAGGGCATGAGTTCGGCCACGCAGGGCCTTCCCTGAGGGTCGCGCATGGTGGTCAGGTAGCCCGCGGGCTTGTTAAGCATGAGGTAGGCGGCGCCGGCGCCCAGGCGCACCGGGCGCCCGTCGACGGCCACCTCGTCAACGGCGGGGTCCACCTTGCTGCCCAGCTCTCGCGTCACGACCCCGTTCACCGTCACGCGTCCGGCAGTCATCAGGTCCTCCGAGCCGCGACGGCTCGCCACGCCGGCGCGCGCCAGGAATCGCTGTAAGCGCATGGGAACCAGGCGCTCATCGCCCTCGTGGACGCGGACTTCGGTATCGGACACGTCCCTCGTCTCCCTACTCATCGTTCTCGTTCGTGGCGTCGCCGATGACGTAGAGGTCATCATCGTCATCTCCGGCGCCGTCGATCAGCTCGCGCTCCTCGTCCAGATCCTCTTGGGTCTCTTCGAGCGTGGACTGGATGGTGCGTCCCGAAAGCCGCTCGCGAATGAAGCGTCGGCTCTCCTCGTCGGGGGCGAATTGCTCAAGATCAGGCAGTTCGCGGGTGCTTTTGAGGCCGAACTTCTCCAAGAATGCGTTGGTGGTGCCGTAGATGATGGCCTGGCCCCGCTGGGGATCGCGGCCCATCTCGCGCACCAGGCCCTTCTCCACGAGGGACGAGATCACGCCATCGGAGTTGACGCCGCGGATGCCCTTCACCATCTCGCGCGTGACGGGCTGGTGGTAGGCGATGACGGCGAGCGTCTCGAGCGCCGCCTGTGAAAGCCGCTGCGTGTCCCAGGAAAGGACGAGCGCCTCCACCTGCTCATGGTAGGCGGGATGGGTGAAGAGGCGCCAGCCACCGGCGACTTCGCGGAGCTGGAAGCCCCGGTTAGCCTCCTCGTACTCGACCTTGAGCTCGGCGAGGAGCGACGCCACCTCACCGGGCGTCACGTCGAGGATCTTGGCGAGCGCGCTCGCGGACACGGGGTCGCTGGAGACGAGGAGCATGGCCTCGAGCGCCCCCTTGAGCGAGTTGGGATTCAGGGTATCCAGATCTGCCATGCGGTCAGTCCTCCTCTATGGCAAGGGATTCGCCGGGTTGGTAGGCAGGCGCCCCCTCCACGCGATCGATGGTGATGGTGCCGAAGTTCTCGTCCTGCTCGAGCGTCACCGAACCGCGCTTGGCGAGCTCGAGAATGGCGAGGAACGTGGCAACGACCTGCTCGACCGTGGCCTCGCCGTCCAGCAGGTCGCGAAAGGTCGTGCTTCCCTTGCTGATGGTGACGCGGTCCACCGAGGCGACAGTGAGCTCGAGGGGGAGCCGGTGCGGGGCCACGTGCTCGGCCTCGAGCAGGAACTTCTGTCGCTTGCCGTCGATGTCGGCGCAGATCACGGCGAGCCCGCGCAGGGTCATCTCGGACAGGTAGTCGGGCATGAGGTTCATGAACTCGGGATCGGGCCCGGCCACGCGCGGGTGCATGCGGCTCTCCGCCTCCATGCGGGCGCCGAGCGCGGCGGCCGCCCCCTTGAACTGCTTGTAGGCGATGAGCCGCTGGATGAGTACCTCGCGCAGCGCATCGCCGTCAAGCGCGTCGTACTCAGCCTCGTCCTCCTCATCGAGGACAACGCGCGGGGCGTCGTCGGGAACCAGGCTCGAGGCCTTGATCTCAAGCAGGGTTGCGGCAACGAGGAGAAAATCGCTCGCAACGTCGAGGTCGAGGCTCTGCAGGCGCTCAACCTCCTCGAGGTACTGCTCGGCAACCTCCGCGATGGAGATGGACCCGATATCCACCTTCTGGCGCGAAACGAGCTGCAGCAGCAGGTCGAAGGGCCCGGAATAGGCCTGCGTCGTCACGCGATAGCTCACCGGAACCCCCTCATGGTGCGTGTGCTGATAGACCTGAGCAAGTGTAGCGCAATCATCCGATGCCGAAGGAAACCAGCTGCGAGGCGAGCGGGTAGACGGTGACGTCGAAGTAGAGCGAAACGAGGTCGATGTTCAACACCATGGGGAGCAGGTAGAGCACTGTGAGCAGAATGGGCATGGAGTAGCGCTGGACCTTGTAGTACTGCTCGAGCGCGCGTCCGCGCAGGAACGGCACCAAGATGGAGGAGCCGTCGAGCGGCGGCAGCGGGATGAGGTTGAAGAAGCAGAGCGACAAGTTCATGAAGATGGCGATGTAGAGGAAGTAGACGAGATGTCCGGGCGCGACCTCCCCCATGCCGGCGGTTGCGTCCGCGGTGCCCACGCCGCGCATGATGAGCGCGGCAAGCACCGCGAGCAGCAGGTTCGAGGCGGGACCGGCGAGCGAGACGAGCACCTCGTCGCGCTTGGGATGCCTGAGGTTGCCAAGGTAGACCGGAACCGGCTTGGCAAAGGCGAAGACGGGCCCGCCCGCCAGCAGCATGAGCAGCGGGAGGGCGACGGTGCCGAAGGGGTCGATGTGGTTGAGCGGGTTCAGGCTGATCCTCCCCTGCTCGCGCGCGGTCCGATCGCCCAGCAGGTAGGCGACGAACGCGTGCGCGCTCTCGTGCACGACGAGCCCGATGAGCAGGGCCGCGAGCTGAAGCAGCACGAAGGGTATGTCCTCGAGCGAGAGCCCCATGGGAACCTCCTAGCGAAGCACCCGCGAGATGCGGGTACAGAGATAGTCCAGCAGGAACAGGAGGCCGGCCACGATGGCGAAATCGAGGCGAAACACCCCACCCATCGGCGTGGCGACGAGCCCGTACCCGGCGATGACGCTCGGAAGGGCGCGAGAGAGATCAACCACGAACCCGACGAGATTCAGATGCGCCGAGAGCCCGCTGAAGCAGAGGACGACCGTGAGGGCGCAGAGCGCGATGGCGCACACGCGCGCCGCCCAGGCCACGACCATGAGGGCCACGGCCCCCGCTCTACGCCCCTGCACGCTCGGTCTCCTCCTCGATCGTGGACGAAAGCTCCAGCCACTCGTCCTCGAGAGCCGGAAGCTCCTGCTTGAGCTTGTTGTATTCCCCAAGCGCGGCCGAGAACTTCTCCTGGTCGGCGTAAAGCTCCTCCGAGGCCATCAACTCCATGAGCTCGTCATAGCGGGCGCGCTTGACGCTCATGTCCCACTCGACCTTTGCCAGGCGGTCCTTCACCCTCTTGAGCCGCTGGTTGAGCGCGCGCCGGGCTTCGGCTTCGGCGCGGCGCTGCTCGCGGGTCTTCTTGCCGGCAGGCGCGGCGTCGGCGGCGGAGTGCGTCCGGGGCACGCTCGCCGCCGGCGCAGCCGGAGCAGGCGAGGTACGGCTTGCGGGCGCCTGGCTCTCCCCTGCCGCCGCGGCGGCGCGGGCGGCCAGGTCCTCGCGTTTGAAGAGGTAGTAGTCGTAGTCGCCGTCGTACACGGTCACGCGCCCGTCGCGGATGTCGATCACGCGGTTCGCCACGGCGCGCACCAGGTGCTCGTCATGACTGATGAGCACAATGGTGCCGGGGAAGTTCTTGAGCGCGTCCTCGAGCATGTCCACGGAGTCGATGTCGAGATGGTTGGTGGGCTCGTCCAGGCAGAGCAGGGCCTCCGGTGCCACGAGCATCTTGGCGAGCGCCAGACGCGCCCGCTCGCCGCCGGAGAGCACGCGGACCTGCTTCTCCACGTCATCACCATGGAAGAGGAAGGCGCCGAGCAGGCTGCGCTCCTGGGAGCTCGTCCATTTGGGGGCGACCGAGTCGATCTCCTGCAGCACGGTGTTGCCCTCGGCCATGCCTTCGAGCTGGTGCTGGGCGTAGTAGGCGACGCCGACGTGCAACCCGAGCTCGCGGGTGCCCGTGGTGGGGGCCTCCTGGCCCAGCAGGATCTTCAGCAGCGTGGACTTGCCGGCGCCGTTGGGACCGACGAGCGCCACCTTGTCGCCGCGGTAGAGGGTCAGATCGACGTCGGTGTAGACGGTCTTGTCCTCAAAGGCCTTGGATACGCCCTCGAGCTTGGCAACCATGTCGCCCGAGCGGGGCGGGTCGGGGAACTTGAACGTCACGCGCTTGTGTCCCTCGGGAAGGATCACGAGCTCGCGCCGGATCTCCTCGATGCGACGCATGCGCTCCTGGGCTTGGGCGGCCTTGGTGGGCTTGTAGCGGAACTTGTCGACGAAGACCTGCATGTGGGCGATCTCGCGCTCCTGCGCCGCGCGCTTGGCGCGCATCTGCTCGAGGTTATCCTCGCGCTGCTTGAGGTAGCTCGAGTAGTTGCCGGTGTAGACGGTCACGCGACGGTTCTCGAGCGCGGCCACGTGGTCCACGCAGGCATCCATGAACGCGCGGTCGTGGGAGACGAGCAGCACGGCGCCGTCGTAGCCGGCGATAAACCCGCGCAGCCACTGCACGCTCTCGAGGTCCAGGTGGTTGGTGGGCTCGTCCAGGAGCAGCAGGTCCGGGTGCCGGAGGAAGAGCTTGGCGAGTGCGATGCGCATCTGCCAGCCACCCGAAAACTCCTTGCAGGGTTTGTCGAACTCGTCAACGGGAAAGCCGAGGCCCGCGAGGATCTGGCGGGCATTCGCCTCGAGCTCGTAACCGCCCAGGTGCTCGAAACGATCCTGCACCTGACCGTACTCGCCGAGCAACTGGTCCAGATCGGGTGAGTCGGCCTCCTCGGCGATACGCGCCTGCAGCTCCTCCGCGCGACGTCCTAGCGTTTGAATCTCGGTGGCGGCGTCCATCACCTCGTCGATCACGGCGCGGTCGCTCGCAAGCTTGGTCTCCTGTTCCAGGTACCCCACCTGCACGTCCTTGGCGTACTGGATGGATCCCGCATCCGGCGTGTCGATGCCCATGATGATCTTCAGCATGGTGGTCTTACCGGCGCCGTTGGGGCCAACGAGCGCGTAGCGCTCCCCTTTGTTGATCTGGATGGTGGCTCCCTGGAACAGCACCCGGCTGCCAAAGCTCTTCTCGATCTTGTCGGCGAGGAGAATCATGTCTTCAGCTCCTACAGAAAAAGGGAGCCGCTTGCGCGACTCCCCATTGTGCTCTGGTGGGCGTTACAAGATTTGAACTTGTGACCCCATCCGTGTGAAGGATGTGCTCTACCCCTGAGCCAAACGCCCGTGTGCCTTTCGGCGAGAAAAGATAATAGCACAGCATTTCGGCAAAGCCAACAAAGAATTTCAAAGTTGGCAAAGTCATGCGCCAGCCTTGGCAGACGCCTTGCGCCATGCCGCTTCCCCTACCGATCGCCCCAGACTTCCTGCGCGATCTCGCGAACCAGATCGAGCTTGGCCCACTGCTCGCGCTCCGTCAGCTTGTTGCCGATCTCGCAGCTGGCGAAGCCGCACTGCGGGGACAGGTACAGGTTCTCCAGGGGCACGTACTTGGCAGCTTCCTGAATGCGAGCCTTTACTGCTTCCTTATCCTCGAGCTTGGGGCTCTTGGTGGTGATGAGGCCGAGCACCACCTTTTTACCCTCGGGAACGTACGCCAGCGGGGCGAAGCTGCCGGAGCGGGCGTCGTCGAACTCCAGGTAGAAGGCATCCACGTCTTCGTGGGCGAAGAGGTACGGTGCGATCGGGTCGTAGCCGCCGGTGAAGGCGTAGGTGGAATGGTAGTTGCCGCGGCACACGTGGGTGGTCACGGTCAGGTCATCGGGCAGGCCGGCGAGCGCCTTGTTGTTCAGCTCCACACCGAGGGTGCTCACCGTCTTGAGGTTGATCTGCGTCAGCCCGGTCTTCGCGGCGAAGTCCTTATCGCAGTAGATGCCCCAGGTGCAGTCGTCGAACTGCACGTTGCGGCAGCCGGCCGCGTAGAGCTCGAGGAGCACCGTGCGATAGGCCGCGGCAATAGCATCGGCGAGCTCCTCATTGGTGGCGTAGACGGCGCAAAGGCTCTGCTGCTGGCCGGCGACGCGCTCGAGGGTGACCTCGGAGTAGGTCTGGATGGGCGCCGGGAGTGTCTGCTTGGCGATGACGCCCTCCTCCTCGAACTGCTTCAGGAAAATGAAGTCGCGCACGAAGGGATGGTTCTCACCGGAGATGGGGCCGGTGACGACGGCGGTGTCGGCCGTGGTCTCCTCGTCCTTGAACTGGTAGCCGGCGTCCGCCACTCTGTGGGAGATGCCGGTGAGCCCCCACATAAAATCAAGGTGCCAGTAGCTGCGGCGGAACTCGCCGTCGGTGATGACGTGGTAGCCCGCGGCCTTCTGCTTCTTCACGAGGTCGCGGATGGCGACGTCCTCCACGAGTCGCAGCTGGGCGTCGTCGAGGTAGCCGGCGGCATGGTCGGCGCGGGCCTGCTTCAGGACGTCCGGGCGCAGGAAGCTGCCGACGTAGTCGTACCGAAAGGGTGCGTGATGGGTCATGGAAATCTATCTCCTTAGGTTCGTAGTCCTTGTTCTAAGGTCTTGGGAACCTTACCAGCCCACCATTCCCGTGGGAAATATATGTTGTCGATATTCGGCTATAGGCTCTGTCTATAGACGCAGGGTAAGGCGCTTAAGAGCATCGATATAGAGCGTTCCGAAGCGGCCCGGCGCGATGCGGGAATGCGTGAGATAGCCAAGCTCCATATAGTCGTCAACATCCAGGGGGACGGAGACGATGTTCGGTCCGTTCAGCTCCGACGAGATGACGCCCGAGCAGATCGTGTAGCCGTTCAGCCCCACGAGCAGGTTGAAGAGCGTGGCGCGGTCGCGCACGACGATGTCCTTGGCGCACTCGCGGGTGCTCTGCAGCTCCTCGGCATAGAAGAACGCGTTGTGCTCGCCCTGCTCGTAGGAAAGGCGCGGATACGGGGCGAGGTCATCGAGCGTGACAGAAGCGCGCCCCGCGAGCGGGTTGCCGGCGCCCAGGAACACGTGGGGCTCGGCGCGGAAGAGCGGGTGGAAGACGAGGTCGTTGTCTTTGAAGGCGCGCATGAGGGCCTCACGGTTGAAATCGTTGAGGTAGAGGACGCCCACCTCGGAACGCAGGCGGGCAACATCCTCGATGATCTCGTAGGTCTGCGTCTCGCGGATGCGGAAGTCGTACTCGTCGCCCGCATAGGCGCGGATGAGCTCCACGAAAGCCTCGACGGCGAAGCTGTAGTGCTGCGCGGAGATGCAGAAGCGGTGCCGCACGGGAGCATTGCCGGCGTAGCGCTCCTCGATCAGGCTCGTCTGCTCGATGACCTGGCGAGCGTAGCCGAGGAACTCCTCGCCGTCGGTGGTGGGGACCACGCCCTTGCTCGTACGGTTGAAGATCTCAATGCCGAGTTCGTCCTCAAGCTCGCGCACGGCGGTGGAAAGGCTCGGCTGGGAGACGAATAGCTCCTTGGACGCGGCGCTCATGGACCCGGTGCGGGCAATGGCGAGGATGTACTTGAGCTGGGTCAAGGTCATGGGGACTCCTTGGCGAGGCGGCTGATGCGGTGCGACAGAGATGCTGTGCCCGCTGCCATTGTGACAGATGGAGCGGGCTGGATTCATGTTATGAAGGCTGATATGAGCGTAGACGCGCCGTTTGCTGGATGGGATTACCGGTTGAGAGGAGATACACGCTTAAGTGTAGAGTTTTGGATGCCGTTGCCTGATAGGGCAATAGGTACAACAAGAAACCCGCAGGTCAGGGGCCTGCGGGTTTCTAGTTGTATGGCTGGTTACAGGGACGGGCGCGGTAAAACTCTACACTTTAGCGTTTATCTCTCGACAGCAACGAGAAAGCCGACTTACGCCACCGGAAACGTAGCCACAAAAGGATAGAGGCCCCGTTTCCGGAGCCTCTATCAAATGATTCATGGTGGGCCCTCCGGGATTCGAACCCAGAACCCAGGGATTATGAGTCCCCTGCGCTAACCGTTGCGCCAAGAGCCCGAATACGAAACAGGCTCCGAATCGCTTCGGAGCCTGTAACTTACTCTGGTGGAGACGAGGGGAATCGAACCCCTGACCTCTTGACTGCCAGTCAAGCGCTCTCCCAGCTGAGCTACGCCCCCAGACAACCAATGGTGGAGACGAGGGGAATCGAACCCCTGACCTCTTGACTGCCAGTCAAGCGCTCTCCCAGCTGAGCTACGCCCCCATTTGGTGCGAGGGATACTATACGGGAACCGCGGCGTGGATGCAAGGTTATTTTCAAAGATTTTGAAGCGACCATGCCACCCGCGTTCCCTGGTCCGAAAACCCTAGGCGCGCTGTGCCTCCACGAGCGCCGCGACCTTGGCCACAACCTCGTCGATCGCCACGTCTTCGCGCTCACCCGTCGCACGATCCTTGAGCTCAACGGTCCCGTTCTTGAGCCCGCGCTTGCCCAGGATGATCTGATACGGGAAGCCCATGAGGTCGTTGTCGGCGAACTTGACGCCCGGACGCTCGCTGCGGTCGTCCACCACAGTTTCCACGCCTGCATCGAGCAGCTCGGCGAAGAGCTTGTCGCAGACTTCTTGACAAGGCTCCTTACCGGGGTCGAGCGGGATGAGCGAGACCTCGTACGGCGCAATGGCGACGGGCCAGATGATGCCGTGCTCGTCGTTGTGCTGCTCTACCACGGCCGCCAGCGTACGGGACACGCCCACGCCGTAGCAGCCCATGAGGAAGGGCTTCTCCTCGCCGTTCTCGTCGGCGAAGGTAGCGCCCATGGCCTCGGAGTACTTGGTGCCGAGCTGGAATACCTGGCTCACCTCGATACCGCGGGCACCGGTCAGCGCATGCCCGCAATGGGGACAGGGATCGCCTTCGTGCACGGTGATGAGGTCCGCCCACGCATCGGGCGTAAAGTCGCGACCGGGAACGATGCCGACGTAGTGATACCCGACCTCGTTGGCGCCGCAACCCCAGCTCGTGGCGTGCTTGAGCGACTCATCACAGACGATGCGGATGTCCTCGGGCAGGTTCACCGGCCCGATGAACCCCTTGTGCAGGTGATTTTCCTCAAGTTCCTCATCGCTCATCAGGTGGTACTCGCCGAAGACGTGCTCGGCCTTGCAATCGTTCAGCTCGTGGTCGCCGGGTACCAGTGCGAGAACCGGATTACCCTCCCCATCGATGAGGCAGAGCGACTTGACGGTGGCGTTCTCGGGAACCTTCAGGAACGCGGCAAGCTCGGCGATGGTGCCGCAGTGCGGCGTCTCGATCTTGGTGAGTTCGGCGTTGCCGGGGCCGTCGAGCACGGCAACATTCGTCGTGGCGGCTTCCTCGTCAGCGGCGAACCCGCAGTCATCGCAGTATACGAGCGCGGCCTCGCCTGCGTCGGCGAGCGCCATGAACTCAACGGAGGTGTCGCCACCGATCTGGCCGGAGTCGGCCACCACGGGCAGCGCCTTCACGCCGCAGCGCTCGCAGATGTTGGCGTAGGCGGCCTTCATGGCATCGTAGGTCTCCTGCAGACTCTCCTGCGTGGCGCTGAAGGAATAGCCGTCCTTCATGATGAACTCGCGGCCGCGCATGAGACCGAAGCGCGGGCGCATCTCGTCGCGGAACTTGTCCTGGATCTGGTAGAGGTTCACCGGGAGCTGCTTGTAGCTCTTGAGCTCGTTGGTGATGAGGTCGGTGACCGTCTCCTCGTGCGTGGGACCGAGCACGAAGTCGCGCTCGTGACGGTCGTGAAGACGCATGAGCTCGGGGCCGTACGCGTTCCAGCGACCCGACTCGCGCCAGAGCTCCGCGTCGGTAAGAATCGGCATGAGCAGCTCTTGTGCACCGGCGGCATCCATCTCGTCGCGGACGATGGCTTCGATCTTACGGAGCGAGCGCCAGGCCAGCGGAAGATAGCTATAGAAGCCAGCTGCCTGCTTGCGGATAAAGCCGGCGCGCAGCAGCAGGCGATGGCTCGCCAACTCGGCCTCGGCGGGATCCTCTTTGAGCGTGGGGGCGTACAGCGCGGACATCCGCACGTTGGCGGTCTTCACTTTATTGGACATGGCTCTCCCCTGTCAGCGTTGATTTAGACGGTTCTGCATGATAGCACGGTTATCGCACGTACCTCTCCGGTGCCGGAGCCGTCGGGCACCCGGCGCAGGCAGGGCTACAGCTTCTCGATCTCGGCCATGAGCTCGTCGACGATCCGGTCTTCGCGGACCTTCCGGATAACCTCGCCATGGCGGAACAGGAGCGCCTGCCCCTTGCCGCAGGCAACGCCGATGTCCGCGTCGGCAGCCTCGCCCGGTCCGTTGACGGCACAGCCCATAACGGCCACGGAGATGGGCTTCTTGCAGGCTTGGAGTCTGCGCTCCACCTCGTCGGCGATGGCGACCAGATCGACCTGGGTGCGCCCGCAGGTGGGGCAGCTCACCATCTCGGGGCCACGCCGGCGAACGCCGACGGCCTGTAGGATGCCCCAGGCAACGGGCACCTCTTCGAGGGGATCGGCGGTGAGCGAGACCCGCATGGTGTCGCCGATGCCTTCGGCGAGCAGGGCCCCCAACGCAATCGAGCTCTTGATAGTGCCCTGACGGATGCCGCCGGCCTCGGTGACGCCCAGGTGCAGGGGAACCTGCGGCAGCTCGCGCGAGAGGGCGCGGTAGGTCTCGAGCGTGGTCATGACGCTATGCGCCTTGGCGGAAAGCACGATGTCGGTGAACCCGCGCTGCTCGAAATGCCCCACGAAGGCAAGGGCTGAGGCGCAGAGCTTCTCCGCTTGCGTGAGGTCCTGGCGCTCTACCACGTCCTTCTGGAGCGAGCCGGCGTTCACGCCGATGCGGATCGCGCAGCCGTACTCCCCCGCCGCATCGATGACCGCGTCGACCTTGGCCCAGTCGCCGATGTTGCCGGGGTTGACGCGAAGCTTCGCTGCCCCAGCACGTGCCGCGGCGATGGCAAGGCGGTAATCGAAATGGATATCGGCGACGATGGGCACGGGGCTCTCCTCGCAGATTCGGGCGAAAGGGGCCACGGCATCGGCCGCGGGAAGCGTGACGCGCACAATGTCGCAGCCGGCCTCGGCGAGCGCGCGTACCTGGGCGAGGGTGGCGTCGGCGTCGCGGGTATCGGTGCAGGTCATGGACTGCACCACCACGGGGGCTCCCCCGCCGATCGTCACATCGCCCACCTGAACGGGGCGCGTCAATTCGCACGGGAGCTTACCCATGGCAGTGCCTTTCTGTGATGGTTTCGGTTTGAGAGCGCGTGCGTTGGACACCGGCTGATAGCCGGACCCCTACAAGAAGCGCAGGATATCGGTGCGCAGCATGTAGATGAACAGGATGCCGAAGAGCGCCACGCCCGCGTACGAGAGGTAGGTCTGCGCGCGAACGGGAACCTGCCGTCGCGAGACGGCCTGAATGACCTCGATCAGCAGCTTGCCGCCATCCAGCGGCGGGATGGGAAGCAGGTTCATGAACGCGAGCGAGAACGAGATGAGCGCGGCGAAGGAGAGGAGCGTCGAGGGTCCGCTCTCGGCCGCCTGCGCGGACATCACGGAGATGCCCACGATCGAGGTCGAGTTGTCGAGGACCTCCATCGTATGAGCCGGTTGGAGCATCTGCATCACGCCCTCGGCGGTACCCGCGATGTAGGCCCAGGTGATCCGTGCGGAATCGACAACGGAGAGACGTTGCGTCTCAACCTTGGCGGTGATGCCCAGAAGCCCCTCGTCGTTGAGCTTCACCTGCGCGGTCTCATCGGCGCCATCGTGCGTATAGGTAAGCTCGACCGTCTCCCCGGCCTTCGTACCCTGGAGGGCGGAGACGATATCGGTGAACGAGGAGACGTCCGCACCGTTGACGGCGGTGATGGTGTCACCCGTCTGAAGGCCGGCCTCCTGGGCGGCGGACGATGCGGTGAAGCCACCGATCTCGTTCGTGTCCACGGTCGCCTGAACGCCGAGCACGGAATAGGCGAACATCATGATGAGGAAGCCGGTGAGGAGGTTCACGCCGATGCCCGCGAGGAGCATGAGCGCGCGCGCCCAGAAACCCTTGCCCTGATAGGTGTGGGAACGCTCGTCGGCGAGAAATGCCTCCGGTGTCTTGGGGCACTCCCAGGCCTCGCCTTCTCGCGTGGCGTGGGCGCGGTCGAATGCCCGACCGTCGAAGATCGTGTTGCCCTTCGCGTCGCGCGGCATGGCGGCGTACGCGGTGGGATAGTAGGCGCTCCCCGGATGCTCGCCCTTATCGGCATCGTAGACGGGGGCGATGGACCCCCAGCCGAGCAAGAGCACGCAGGCATCCATCACGTCCTCGGGCGAGGCATCGAGCTCGGCAGCGAGGTCGTCCACGGACACGGTGCCATGCCTGTGGATTGCCGAGAGCACGGGTGCGGCAAGGGGCTGGTTGTCGGGGTCCATGCCGCAGATCGCCGCGTAGCCGCCCAGCAGGAGCGGCGTCACACCGAACCGCGTGCCGATGCGCTTGGATGCGCGCGAGAGGCGCCAGCGGCACGGCAAGCCCAGGAAGAACTCGGTTACGCGAACGCCGCATGCGCGGGCGGCGAGAAAATGACCGCCCTCGTGCACGAAGACGAGGACGGACAGGACGACGACCCCCCAGAAGATGGTCGTCAGCACGTTGATGATCGCGGTCATGAAACCCCGTTTCTACCGAAGGCGCGCTCGCACAAGCTCACGTGCGCGGACGCGCGTTTGGGCGTCGATATCGAGTAGCTGCTGAAGCGACTGGACGACCTCGACCGTGTGGGCGTCCATGCAGGCGTCGACTACCTCGTCGATGCCGGTGAACGGCAGGTTCCCGGCGAGGAACGACGCAACGGCGATCTCGTTGGCCGCGTTCAGCACACAGGGCATGGTTCCCCCTGCCCGGGCAGCGTCCTCGGCCAGCTTGAGACAACGGAAGGTCTCCATATCCGGGGCGCCGAAATCGAGGGCGCCGAGCGTGCGGAAGTCCACGCGGGGCGCGGGCGTCTCCCAGCGCTCGGGATAGCTGAACGCGTACTGGATGGGAATCCGCATGTCCGAAGCGCCCAGATGGGCGATGACCGAACCGTCGGCGTACTCGACCATCGAATGGATCTTGGACTGGCGCTGGATGAGCACGCGCACATCGTCGATGCCCACATGAAAGAGATGCATGGCCTCGATGCGCTCGAGTCCCTTGTTCATGAGGGTGGCGCAGTCGATGGTGATCTTAGGTCCCATATGCCAGGTGGGGTGTGCCAGCGCGCGCTCGGGGGTGACGCCGGCGAGGCCGCCGCGCGAGGAGCCGTAGAAGGGGCCACCGGAGCAGGTGAGCCAGATGCAGTGGGCCTCCTTGGGGTCCTCGCCGCGATAGCACTGGAAGATGGCGGCGTGCTCGGAGTCCACCGGAAGCAGCTGGTCGGTACCGACGATCGGCATGATGAGCTCGCCGCCCACCACCAGGGATTCCTTGTTGGCGAGCGCGATCACCTTGCCGGCGCGGGCCAGCTCGAAGGTGGCCCTGAGTCCGGCAGCGCCCACCACGGAGACGAGCACGATGTCGACGTCGTCGGCAAGGCACATCTCGATGGCACCGTCCATGCCCTGGAAGCGATGACAGCCGTCGGGGAGCTCATCGAGGATTGGATCGTTCGCATGGGCCGCATCCGTCACGCAGGCCCGCACTGCTCCGAACTCGCGGGCAGCGGCAACGAGCGCATCGGTGCCGGCATGGGCGGAGAGGGCCACGACCTCCAGGCGCTCGGCGTGTTGACGGCACACGTCGAGCGCTTGGCGCCCGATAGAGCCGGTGCAGCCGAGAATGGCAATACGCTTGCGAGCAGCGGTCATAGGATCCCTCCCAAGACGAGGAGCAGATGCGCGGTCAGGCAGCCGAAGATGAGCGAATCGGAGCGGTCGAGCATACCGCCGTGACCGGGCATGAGGTTGCCGGAGTCCTTCACGCCCACCCCGCGCTTGATGCGGCTCTCGATGAGGTCGCCGAAAACGCCCATGATGGAGACGATGACGGAGCAGACGAACGCGATCGGCAGGGAAAGCCCGGCGTACAGATGCGTCGCGTAGAGGATGAGCCAGATGAGGGCGGAGCCGACGATGCCGCCGACAAAGCCCTCCCAGCTCTTATGCGGGCTGATCTTCGGGGCCATCTTGTGCTTGCCGAAACGGCTGCCAACAAGATAGGCAAAGGAGTCGCTCACCCACAGCGAGGCGCAGACGCCCACGGAGAGGAGCGCGCCGGGAAAGCCCTCCATCGAAACACGGGTCAACACGATGGCGGAGAGCATGAAGCCCGTGTAGACCGGCCCAAAGAACGTGACCGCCACATCGGCGAGGCGCGTGCGGGGAGACCAGACATACCACAGGCCAACGGCGAGCATGAGCAGGAACATCACGCCGATCTCCACCTCGCCGCGAAGGAGCGCGGAGATCGGGAACAGGGCGGCGGCCACGAGGCCCAGCTGCTCGTTGGGAACCTTGCCATCGCGGCGCATCATACGATAGAACTCAAAGCAGCAGAGCACGCTCATGATCGCGACCCAGATAGCCGTGGTATAGCGGCCGAGTGCGAGACAGCCGATGAAGATCGCGGCGTATCCAAGCCCATACGCGGTGCGAACCGCAAGGCCGCTCAGCGACTTGCGCGCCTTCTGCTCGGTGGGAGCTCCGGCGTTCGCCTTCGTGTCCTCAGACCCGTTTTGTTCCAAGATGTACTCCTCTTGATGTGCTCGCTCGAGCGATGAGCGTTAGGCTTTGGCGGACTGGGAGAGTCCGCCAAAGCGACGATCGCGATTTTGGAAGGCACGGATGGCGCGTAGCAGTCCCCAGCGGTCGAAGTCCGGCCAATACGTGTCGGTGACGTAGAACTCGGAATAGGCGACCTGCCAGAGCAGGTAGTTGGAGACGCGCATCTCCCCCGAGGTGCGCACGACCAGCTCAGGATCGGGTAGGTCGGCCGTGTAGAGCTTGCCTGCAAACGCCCGCTCGTCGATATCCTCGGGAGCGAGGGAGCCGGCGGCGACCTCCTGGGCGAGGAGCCGCGCCGCACGGGCGATCTCGGCGCGCGCGCCGTAGTTCACCGCGAGCGCGAGTACCATGCCGGTATGGTCGGCGCACTCTTCGAGGCCCCGTGCGAAGACGTCCCTCGTGCGCGTGGGCAAGGCGGAGATATCGCCCAGGAACTCGACGCGCACGTTCTCGCGATGGAGCAGCGGCAGCTCGTCGATGAACGTCTTGGCGAAGAGGTACATGAGCGTATCGACCTCGTATTGCGGCCGATTCCAGTTCTCAGTGGAGAAGGCGTAGGCGGAGAGCACGTCGACACCCAGGCGAACCGCGGTGGTGATGATCTCGCGAAGCGACACGATCCCCGCCTTGTGGCCCTCGGTGCGGGCGAGCCCGCGCGAGGTGGCCCAGCGACCGTTGCCATCCATGATGCACGAGATATGCCGGGGGATACGGGCGAGGTCTATGTCGGCGAGCGAGATGTCTGAGGGCGGCTCGGCGAAATGGTCGCGCAGCTTGGTCTCATCGAACTCCAAGGCTAGATCTCCATGACCTCTGCTTCTTTGACCTTCAGCATCTCATCGACCTTCTTGACGTAGTCGTCGGTGTGCTTCTGGACCTTGGCTTGCTCGCGGCGAATCTCGTCCTCGGTAAGCTCCTCATCGCGCTCGAGCTTGCCGTTGGCCTCGCGACGGATGTTGCGGATGCCGACCTTAGCCTGCTCGGCCAGCTCGCGGCACTCCTTGACGAGACCGCGACGACGCTCCTCGGTGGGCGCCGGAAACGGAAGGCGCACCACAATGCCGTCGGAGTTGGGGGTGATGCCCAGATCGCTCGCGGAAACAGCCTTCATGATGGCGTTCACGAGCGCCTTGTCCCACGGCTCGATGACAAGCAGATGAGCCTCGGGGGTCTTGATGGCGGCAACCTGCGTGATGGGCGTGGCGACACCGTAGTAATCCACCGTGATGTCGTTCAGCACGTTGGCGTTGGCGCGACCGGTGCGGACCTTGGCGAAGTTGTGCTTCAGGGACTCGAGCGTCTTGTCCATGTTCTGGGTGATGTCCATGGTCTAATCCTCCTGATAGACGACGGTACCGACGGGTTCGCCGGTCAAAGCCTTCTTGATGTTGTCGTCCCCGTCGATGTTGAGGACGATAATGGGCATGTGGTTGTCCTGGCAGAGCGCTGTGGCCGTGGAGTCCATGACCTGGAGGCCGCGGACGAGTACCTCGTGGTAGCTGATGGACTCGAAGCGCGTGGCGTCGTCGTTGGCCACGGGGTCCATATCGTAGATGCCGTCGACCTTGGTGGCCTTGAGCAGGCAGTCGGCACCGATCTCGCAGGCGCGGAGCGCAGCGGCGGTATCCGTGGTGAAGTACGGGTTGCCGGAACCAGCGGCGAAGATGACGATATCGCCCTTGGAGAGATGGTTCATCGCGCGCCGACGGATGTAGGGCTCGCAGACCTCGTTCATTGCGATGGCGCTCATGACGCGGCAGGAGCAACCCTGCTGCTCGAAGGCATCCTGCAGCGCAAGCGCGTTCATGACCGTGGCGAGCATGCCCATGTAATCGGCCTGGGCGCGGTCCATGCCCTTGGCAGACCCGGCGAGGCCGCGGAAGATATTGCCCCCGCCGACGACGATGCCGACCTCGACCCCGTCATCGTGCAGCTCCTTGATCTGGCGGGCGAGCCGCTCGGTCACGCTCGGATCGATACCGTAACCGCCGTCTCCCATCAGGGCCTCGCCGGATAGCTTGAGCAGCACGCGCTCGTATCGGTAGTCAGACAACGCGGGTCCTCCTTCAGTAGGCATTTCATCTATTGTATCAGGGTTGCCTTGGGCACCCATGAAAAAGCAGGCCGGGGGTGGATACCCACAGCCTGCTCGTAAGGCATCTGCTCGTTGTGGCTACTCGCCGCGGGTCAGACGGTCGAAACCCTTGACGACGATGGTATCGCCGAGCTCCTTGGAGACCTTCTGGGCGTAGGCCTTGATGGTCATGCTGGAATCCTTGATGAACTCCTGCTCGGTGAGGACGGAACCCTTGTAGAACTTCTCCAGGCGGCCGATGGCCATCTTCTCCTGGATGGCCTCGGGCTTGCCGGACTCGGCAGCCTGGGCCATGTAGATCTCCTTCTCGTGGGCCACCACGTCGGCGGGCACGTCCTCGCGCACGGCGCAGATGGGAGCGGCCGCGGCGATCTGGAGGGCGACGTCGTGGGCGAAGGTCTTGAAGGCCTCGGCCTCGGCGGTCTCCGCCTTCTCGAAGCCGAACTCGGCGAGGACGCCGATCTTGCCGCCCATGTGGATGTAGCTGGAAAGCGCGCCGGCCTCGGTGGAGCGGACGGTGAAGCGGGCGATCTTCATATTCTCACCCATAACGTGGATGAGCTCGGTCAACTCGGCCTCAACGGTCTCCTCACCCATCTTGGCAGCGAGCAGCTCCTCGACGGTCGCCGGCTTGGCCTCGGCGGCCACCTTGGCAACGTCGGCGATGAAGCCGGTGAACTTGGGGTTGGAGGCCACGAAGTCGGTCTCGCAGGAGACCTCGACGAGCGCGCCGGTCTTGGCATCCTCGGACACGAAGGCGTTCACAGCCCCCTCGTTGGTGGCACGGCCGGCCTTCTTGGCGGCGGCGGCCAGACCCTTCTTGCGCATGATGTCGACGGCGGCGTCCATGTCGCCCTCGGCCTCGACGAGCGCCTTCTTGCACTCCATCATGCCGGAGCCGGTCATCTCGCGGAGCTCCTTGACCATAGCGGCGGTAATCTGGGCCATGTTAGATCCTCTCTTTTGGTAAGAAACGGAAAAACGCGGTTCCGACCTCACCGGAACCTCCGGCGGGTGCCGGAACCGCGCACGAACCTGGGGTATGCGAACGGGCGCTACTCGGCAGCGGGAGCCTCGACAGCCTCGGCCTCGGCGGGAGCGGCGGGAGCGACGGGAGCGGCCATCTCGGACTCTGAGATCTGCTCCTTGCCGGAACCGGCGAGGCAGGCGTCGGCGAACAGGTCGCACATGAGGGAGATGGCGGAGATGGCATCGTCGTTGCAGGGCACGCCGTACTCCACGTTATCGGGATCGGAGTTGGTATCGATCAGCGCGACCACGGGGATGCCGAGGCGCTGGGCCTCCTTGATGGCGTTCTCCTCGCGGTTGGTGTCGATGACGAAGAGCGCCTGAGGCAGGGCCTTGAGATCGCGGGCGCCACCGAGGTTGGTCTGCAGCTTGGCGAGCTCCTTGCCAAGAACGGCCTGCTCCTTCTTGACGCGCAGCGCCATGGAACCGTCGGCGACCATGCCCTCGAGCTCCTCCATGCGGTTGATGCGGGAGCGGATGGTCACGAAGTTGGTGAGCATGCCGCCCAGCCAGCGCTGGTTGATGTAGGGCATGCCGGCGCGTGCGGCGGCGGACTTCACGGCCTCCTGAGCCTGCTTCTTGGTGCCGACGAAGAGCACCTTGCCGCCCTTGGCGGTAACGCCCTTGAGGAAGCTGTAGGCGCGGTCGGCCTCCATGATGGTCTGCTTGAGGTCGAGGATGTAGATGCCGTTGCGCTCACCGAAGATGAACGGCTTCATCTTGGGGTTCCAGCGACGGGTCTGGTGACCGAAGTGGCAGCCAGCCTCGAGCAGCGTGCGGATATTGATCTTGGTAGCCATGTTTACCTCCTGTGGTTTGCCTCCGCGCGAGGTCAGCCTCGAGTGCCACCCGGGCTTAGCTACCAGGCCCGGGCACCACAGCGCCACGAGTAGTCGCGCGTGCGTGATGGATGCTGTGCTTGTGCACAACGGCCGATATGATAGCAGCTACGTTACCGGTGCGCAACGCGGCCGCGAGGCTCGCAATTTATCCATCCGCCCTCGGGTGCGCCTGCTGTACCGCAGATTTCAGGCGGTCGGGGGTGAGATGGGTGTAGAGCTGCGTGGTGGAGAGACTCGCATGGCCGAGCAGCTCCTGCACCACGCGAAGGTCGGCGCCCCCGGCGAGCATATCCGTCGCGAAGGTGTGCCGCATGGCATGCGGGGTGATATCGGCGGGGATGCCCGCAACGAGGGCAAGTTTGCGGAAGCGATACCTGAGCGCAGCGGCGTCCATACGGTTTCCGCGCTTCGAGATGAAAAGGGGCCTGCGCTCGGCTTCGCGCTCGTGGCGTCCGGACATCTCCAGGAGCGCGGGCCTGCCCTCGTCGAGATATGCTTCCACGGCATTGAGGGCGCGCCGGTACACGGGGACGATGCGCTCCTTCGAACCCTTGCCGAAGAGTCGCACCGTCCGGCCGGGGATGTCGAGGGAGGCGACGTCGAGCCCTGAAAGCTCCGAGATGCGCGCGCCCGTCGCGTAGAAGAGCTCGAGCATGCAGGCATCTCGCAGCCCCTCCGGGGTAGTCGCGTCCGGCGCTGCAAACAAGTCATCTATCTGACGGGCTGTGAGCGTGCGCGGGAGGTCGTGCGGCGTCTTCGGGGTGATGAGCGCCGAGGCCGGATCCTCGTCCGAGACGCCCTCGAGGACGAGCCAGCGAAAGAACGTCCGGATGGCGGAGAGGTGGGCCGCGATGGTTCGCGGCGCGTAGCGGGCCTGCCGAAGCTCCCCCAAGTAGCGCCTCAGCTCGCGCACGTCGGGGTGGAGCGCGTCAACCTGGACCCGGTCCGTCCAGCGCACGTAGGCCTCGAGGTGCTCGCCGTACGCGCGCACCGTGTTGGGCGAGAGACCCGAGACGCCGGCGACGTAGGCCACGAAGTCGTCGACGGCGTCGAGCGGCTGCAGGGTTTGATCGGCCCTCGCGTTGGGTGAGCAGTCGTCCAAAGGTAAGCCCGCCCTCCCTCTTACAGCCGAATCGAGAGCTGGTTTTGATCGAACAGATCGGAGCGCGTAGCGAGGTACGCGACAAGGTCGGCCTCCGCCCGCGCGGCATAGGCGGCGTAGCGGTCGCGCTTGGAACGGCGCTTGCCGTCCTCGAGGGACGGCACGATGCCGAAGTTCACGTGCATGGGCTGGTAGGACTCCGTTGCCGGATCCGTGGCGTAGGCGACGAGCGAGCCGAGGGCACCCGTGCGCGGGAGCTGCACGGCGGGCACTCCGGCGAGCTCAGCGACCGTGTTGAGCGCGGCGAGGAGTCCGGACGCCACCGCTTCCAGGTAGCCTTCGGTGCCGGTGATCTGCCCCGCAAGGCGGACGCGCGTCCCGGGGACGGCGAAGGTGGCATCGAGTACGTGCGGGGCATCGACGAAGGTGTTCCGGTGCATGACGCCGTAGCGGAAGAACTCCGCGTTCTCCAAGCCGGGAATCATGCGAAAGACGCGGCGCTGCTCCCCGAAGGTGAGGTTGGTCTGGAAGCCGACGAGGTTATAGGCCGTATGCTCGGCGTTCTCGGTGCGCAGCTGGACCGCGGCCCAGGGCCTCCTGCCGGTCCGAGGATCCGTGAGTCCCACGGGCTTCATCGCACCGAAGCGGATCGCGTCCGTGCCGGTGCGCGCGACCTCCTCGGCGGGCTGACAGGCCTGGAAGAGCTCGCGGCGCTCGAAGTCCTTCAGGACCACGCGCTCCGCCGAGGTGAGCGCCTCGATGAACGCCTCGTATTCCTCCTTGGTGAAGGGCGCGTTGAGGTAGTCACCCGTGCCCTCCTCCCCGTAGCGTGACTGCGTGAAGAGGACGTCCATGTCGAGGGTCGAAGCGTCGACGATGGGGGCGGCGGCGTCGAAGAACGAGAGGGCGTCGCCGCCGACGAGCCGCTGGATCTGCGCGGAGAGGGCCGGTGCGCACAAGGGACCCGCAGCGATGACACAGGGGCCGTCCGGCAGCTCGGTAACCTCATGGCGTACGACCTCGATCGCAGGCCGCGCGGCAACCTCCCGCTCCACGAGCTCGGAGAACCGATGGCGGTCGACCGCGAGCGCACCGCCCGCGGGCACCGCGGAGCGCCGGGCGCAATCGAGGAGGACCGAGCCCATCATCGCGAGCTCGAGCTTAAGAAGGCCCGCCGCGGAGTCGGGGCGCGTGGACTTGAAGGAGTTCGAGCACACGAGCTCGGCGAGGTTGCCGGTATGGTGCGCGGGCGAAAGCGTGTCAGGGCGCATCTCGTGCAGGCGGACGCGCACGCCACGGTCGGCGAGCTGGCAGGCGCACTCGCAGCCGGCAAGGCCGCCCCCGATGACGTCGATCACGACAGACTCCATATACGAACCCCTCTCAGCGTTATTTACCTCCAGCATTGTGCCCGAACGGCGTGCGTGCAAGGAGCGCGATTTTCGTCGGCGCAAAACGTCCGTCAAGAAGTCGTTCGATCAGCCCTCGAACCATAAGATCCGAGAGGAAGGTGAGGCATGCCCGCGCGTCCATCTCAAGCATGCGCGCGAGCTCATCGGCCCGCATGGGACTCGCGATAAGTGCCTCGACCACGCGCTCCGCACGATCGTCGAGGTCCGGGACTCCGTCTACCCGCGGCCTCGAGAATCGCAACGTGCCGTAGATGCGCGAGATGGCCATCTCCAGCTCTTCCTCATCGGCGATGCAGGTGGCGCCGAGCCCAATGAGGTGGTTGCTTCCGCGCGACTGCGGCGAGAGGATCGATCCCGGGACCGCGAGCAGCTCGCGACCGAGGTCCATAGCCGTCTCGGCCGTGCTGAACGTGCCCGAGGGAAGCCCCGCCTCGGTGATCATCACGGCGCTCGAGAGCGCGGCGATCACCCGGTTCCGCCTGGGAAATGCCCATTTGCGTGGCGGCGAGCTCCAAGGGTCGAGCGAGAGGATGAGCCCTCCGGCCTCGATGGTTCGCGCGAGCAGCGTCGCCGATGAGCGCGGGTAGACCACGTCCGCCCCGCAGCCGAGCACGGCGATGTGGACGCCTCCCGCGTCGAGCGCGGCGGTGCCCGCAGCCGCATCGCAACCGCGGGCACCGCCCGATACCACGGCCACGCTCGACTGCGCCGCCACGCGCCCGGCGATCTCGGCAACGGCGATCCCGTAGGGCGTGGCCGAGCGCGCACCGATCACGGCCAACGCAGGCGCGTTCAAGACATCGAGGTTCCCCCAGGCGTAGAGGCGCTCGGGAGTGTCTTCCAGCTCGCGCACGCCGTCGGGAAAGCGCTCGTCATCGAGGGTAAGCTCAAACCGGCTCGAGCTATCAGGCATGAGATGACCTTCCCTGGTACATGGAGGCTTCGAGCACGTGCTCGCACGCGACCTCCTCAGATTCCTCGATATTCGCGATGGTGCGCGCCACCCGGCACAGGCGGACGATGCCGCGCCCGGTCAGGTGGACCCGACGGGCGATCTCCAGCAGCGAGCAGCGTGCCCGCGCATCGAGCTCAAACGGCGCGATCGCGCCCTCGATGCCCTTACCCGCGCACTGGCCTCTCCCACTGTCGACCCGACACCTTCGACGCTGGGCCGCGAACTCTCTCCCACCCTTGACGATGGTCGCAAGGTCCTTCGATGAGAGCCCGCGCTCCCCTTCCACGATGAGTTTGGGATCCGGTCGTTGAATGTCGAGCGTAAGGTCGATGCGGTCCGCAAGGGGCCCGCCAAGCTTTGCCTGGTAGCGCTCGACGGCGTAGGGCGGGCAGGTGCACGCGACCTCGCGATCGCCCAGATACCCGCAGGGACACGGGTTACTCGCCGCAAGCAGTTGGAACCGGGAGGGAAAGGTGTAGGCCCCCTCGGCCCGGACAATGCGCACGCTTCCCCGCTCCATCGGCTGCCTGAGCGACTGGAGCACGGTGGAAGGAAACTCGGCGAGCTCATCCAAGAAGAGAACGCCCCCGTGTGCCAGACTGATCTCTCCGGGATGCACCGGGCGCCCGCCGCCCACCAGACCCGCTGTCGAGATGCTGTGGTGCGGGCTCCTGAACGGCCGCTCCCCTTGCAGAAGCCGGGAGACATCACCCTCCATCACGGAATGGATGCGTAGCGCCTCCTGCCGCTCGCTCTCGCCGATGGGCGGCAAGATGGTGGTTATGCGACGCGCGAGCATGGTCTTCCCCGCTCCCGGGGAACCGACCAAGAGCATGCCGAGTCCGCCCGTCGCCGCGATGGCCAGGGCCCGCTTCGCCACCTCCTGCCCGATCACGTCGGCGAAGTCGAGCGAATCATGGGAGTGCCCGTCGGTTAGCGCGGAGGCATGGTTCGTAAACGCCCGTAACGACTCACCCGCCCCGCGGCGCAAATCCCCCACGTGTTCGAGGAAGGCGGCCGTTACGCCCTCGAGCTCAACGTGATCGCTTGAGAACCCGCCCACGAGGGTGAGCCCCTCCTCGCGGGCGAGCAGGGCGTAGGGCACCTCCGCGCGCATGGGCAGGACGCCGCCGTCGAGGGCGAGCTCGCCGTTGAACAGGCACTGGTCGAGTCCGGCCTTGGGAATCTGTCCCGATATGGCGAGGATCGCGACCATGATGGGTAGGTCGAAGCCCGTGCCCGTCTTGCGCATATCCCCAGGCGCCAGGTTGACCGTGATGTTCCTTCGCGGCATCTCGTATCCGCCGGCATGAAGCGCGGAGCGGATGCGGACGCGTGCATCCATGACCGCGGTATCGCCGAGCCCGACGATGCAGATACCAGGAATGCTGCCCGTCATCGACACCTCGACCGTGACGGGAACGGCCTCGACGCCCCTGATGCAGGCGGCATGCACCGCGAACGTTGTGTCCGACGTCGCGCTCATATGTCGGCTTCCCAATCGAAGGCACCCACGATATGGTGCACGCGGCTCAAGCGCTTTGGCAGGACCGTGACGGCGATGACATCGAAGCGAACGCTCGGGAGCGGAAAGTTCTGCATGACGTAGCATGCGGCGATACGGCGGTAGCGGCGGCGCTTCTTCTTGTTCACCGCCTCTTCCGGATAGACGCCATCGTCAAAGCGCTCGCGTCGCCTCGTCTTGACCTCGACCATCACGATGCACTCAGCGGCCGGGTCGTAGGCGACGATATCGGCCTCGCCTTCGGGACAGCGGTAGTTGCGCTCGACGACCTCGTACCCGATGCTCTCGAGGTGCGTGACCGCGATCTGCTCGCCCAGGTCGCCGAGCTCCTTGGTAGTCAGCTCCTCAACGGATGGCTCGGCATCGGCCGCAGCGGGCCCCTGTTCCGGCTGACTCTGCAGCTCCGGCTCCCGCTCTGCGGCCTCCTCCCCCTCGCTCTCAACCAACTTCTGGACGAAGTACAGCTCGGTGCTGCTCGTGACGGACTTCATGGGCACTCCCTTCACTCGGTGGTGGGGAAAGTGTCCTCCCGGCTATCTGAACTAGATTCCGCTTGAACTTGCAAATTGCTGAACTAGATTCGACGAGGATTCCGAGACATCTGATATGCGCAGGTCAACGGACAGCTTCGTACGCCTCCACGACCCGGCGGTCGCCGTCACCTACACGAATCCTCTAGGAAGTTTCCACAGAAGCTCACACGGTGGATGGGGGTCAGCCCGTGCGCACGAATCGCTGCGATGTGCTCGGCAGAGCCATATCCTTTGCATTCGGCCAGGTGGTAGCCGGGATACGCGGCATCGAGCGAGACCATGAGGTGGTCTCGGGTCACCTTGGCGACGATGCTCGCCGCCGCGATGCAGGCGACATTCGCATCGCCGTGGACGACGTCGACCTCGTTGGGCACAGCACCCAGGGGGTTCCCATCCATGAGCACGCGATCGGGCTGGAGGCCCAGGTCGGAGACGGCGCCCGCCACCGCTTCACGCAGGGCATGCGCCATCCCCACCTCGTCGATGCGCTCAGGTGGGATATGGCAGATGCCGATGCCCAAGGCAACCTCCGCGATACGCTCCGCGAGCTCCTCGCGCCGCGCGGGCGTGAGCTGTTTGGAATCGTTCACGCCCCACACGACGGGCTCAGCGGGAAGCTGGACCGCGCACACCGTGAGGGGGCCGGCGATCGAGCCGCGACCGACCTCGTCGACGCCCACGACCACGCCGGGACCGCCGAGCTCGTCCATCAGCTCGTACATGGCGCGCACGCGCTCGCGCTCCGCGGTCTCGCGGGCATGCCGCCTGAGCGCTCGCTCGCAGGATGCCTGTACCTGCTTGCGGGGGTCTCCGGCGTATTGCCGAGCCAGATCAACCACCTGCTCGAACGGAGCGCTCGCGAGCGCCTCGGCGATGGCGCGCGCCGTTGCTTTTGAGGAATCCAGGGTCATCTCCCCACCTTCCCGAAAAAGAGGAGCCGCCCCAACGGGACGGCTCCTCACATGCAGCAATACCTGACGGTACCGAGAACCTAGCGCTTCTCGGGGATGCGGGCGGCCTTGCCCACCTTGTCGCGCAGGTAGTAGAGCTTAGCGCGACGAACGCGACCGTGACGCACGACCTCGAGCTTGGCGATCTTGGGGCTGTGCAGGGGGAACGTGCGCTCCACGCCGATGCCGAAGCTGAGCTTGCGGACGGTGAAGGTCTCGCGGGAGCCGGCACCGCTCATGCGGATGACGTCGCCCTGGAACACCTGGATACGCTCGCGGTCACCCTCCTTGATGCGGTAGTGCACCTTGACGTTGTCGCCAACGCGGACCTGAGGGATGTCCTCGCGGATCTGCTGACGCTCAATTGCGCGGATGTAGTCCATGTTTCTTCCTCACTTCTGCCAGAGGTGCCGCGCGCGTACGCCGACACATGGGTTTTACAAACAAAACGATTATACGCAGGAGCTACCTACGTGCAAGCACCAAATCCGAGACGCTTCCCCATCAAGAGATATCCATCAGGAGGAGCGTCTCAGGTGAGATGCCTACTCGCCGTCGTGGTGACGGCGCGGGCGACGGCGCTCGCCGCCGTTGTCGCCGGGACGACGCTCGGGACGGTCCTCGCGATCACGGCGCGGACGCGGGCGATCGCCGCGCTCACGACGCTCATGGCCGCCGTTGCCGCCCTCGCCGCGGCCGGAACCCGCCGGTGCCTCGGGCTTATCCAAGCGGTCGAGGCTGATCTTGCCGCGGTCGTCGACCTCGATGACCTTGACCTTGACCTCGTCGCCGATGTTCAGCACGTCCTCGACCTTCTCCACGCGGCCCTTGGCGACACGGGAGATGTGCAGGAGGCCGTCCTTGCCGGGCAGCAGGTTCACGAAGGCACCGAAGGGCTGGATGGAGACCACGCGGCCGGTGTACTCCTCTCCCTCCTCGGGAACCTTCACGATGAGCTGGATGCGCTCGATGGCCTGGTCGACGGCATCGCCGACGCCGCCGACAAAGATCGTGCCGTCCTCCTGGATGTCGATGGAGGCGCCGGTCTCGTCCTGGATGCCGCGGATGGTCTCGCCGCCCTTGCCGATGACCTCACGAATCTTGTCCTGTGGCACGCTCGTGGTCACGATGCGCGGAGCGGTGGGCTGCATGGCCTCGCGCGGCGCGGCGATCTGCTCGAGCATCTTGCCGAGAATGAAAGCGCGGCCCTCCTTGGCCTGCTCGAGGGCGGCCTTCAGGATATCGAACGTGAGGCCGGTAGCCTTGTTGTCCATCTGCAGGGCGGTGATGCCCTTGGAGGTGCCCGTCACCTTGAAGTCCATGTCGCCGAGGAAGTCCTCGAGACCCTGGATGTCGGAGAGGACGACGGTCTTGCCCTCCTCCTGGATGAGGCCCATGGCGATGCCGGAGACGGGAGCCTTGAGGGGCACGCCGCCGTCCATGAGTGCCAGGCAGCTACCGCAGGTGGAGGCCATGGAGCTGGAGCCGTTGGATTCCATCACGTCGGAGACCACGCGGATGGCGTAGGGGAACTCGGTCTCGTCGGGGATCACGGGCAGCAGCGCGCGCTCGGCGAGGTTGCCGTGGCCGATCTCGCGGCGCTTGGGCGCGCCCACGCGGCCGGTCTCGCCCGTGCAGTAGGGAGGGAAGTTGTACTGGTGCATGTAGCGCTTGGACGTCTCGGGGAAGATGGTGTCCAGGCGCTGGCCCTCGTTCAGCATGCCGAGCGAGAGCACGGAGAGCACCTGCGTCTGACCGCGCTGGAAGAGGCCGGAGCCATGCACGAGCGGCAGGTAGCCGGGCTTCACCATGATCGGGCGGATCTCGTTCGCGGCTCGGCCGTCAACGCGCTCGCCCGTCTCCACGACCATGCGACGCATGGCCTGCTTCTCGAGCTTCTTGAGCTGCACGGGGATGTCGCGCTCCCACTCGAGCTGCTCGTCCTCGGTGAACTCGGCCTTGATGCGGTCCTTGAGCTCGGCGACCTTGTCCTGGCGCGAGAGCTTGTCGGCGTCGCGGAGCGCTGCGGACATCTCGTCGTAGTGGGCGAAGACGCGCTCGTGGACCTCCTCGGAGGGCACGTCGAGCGGGTACTCGCGGCGCACGATCGGGCCGTTGACCTGCTCCCACTCAGCAACGAAGTCGAGCTGGGCCTGGCAGAAGGCGCCGATGGCCTGCTGGCCGAACTGCATGGCGGCGAGCATGTCCTCCTCGGTCACCTCGTTGGCGCCGGCCTCCACCATGGAGATGAAGTCACCGGTACCGGCCAACTCGAGGTCGAGGTCGGAGGCCTCGCGCTCCTCGTAGGTGGGGTTCACGATGAACTCGCCGGTCTCGGTGTCGCGCGCGATGCGCACGCAGGCGAGCGGGCCCTCGAACGGCACGCCGCCGAGCGTCATGGCGAGGGAGGCGCCCATGGTGCAGATGACGTCGATCGGGTTCTCAGGGTCGCACACGAGCGTGGTGGCGACGATCTGAACCTCGTTGCGGAAGCCGTCGGGGAAGCTCGGGCGGATGGGGCGGTCGATCATACGGGCCATGAGGGTGGCCTTGTCGGAGGGACGGCCCTCGCGCTTGAGGTAACCGCCGGGGATGCGGCCCACGGCGTACATCTTCTCGGCCACATCCACCGTGAGCGGGAAGAAGTCGTAGTTCTTGCGCTCCTTGGAGACCACGACGGTCGTCAGGGCGGTGGTGTCGCCCTGCTTCACGATCACGGCGCCGGTGGCCTGCTTGGCGAGCTCGCCGGACTCGAGGGTGTAGGTCTTGCCGAAGAGTTCGAAGGTCTTGCTTACTTTGGTCATTGTTCCTCTCATCTCCCCGCACCGCATTGCACGGGGGCTGCTTCGTGTCCGGAGCCGGTGGACGCGTCCGGACGATGTGAGTTCGGGCGGCGCCCGGACCCTACATGAAAAGGGGCGCGGTTGTTTCCGCGCCCCGCATGTACGACGTTACTGGATGTTGTCGCGGATGCCGAGCTCCTTGATGAGCTCACGGTACTCGTTGATGTCGTTCTTCTTGATGTAGGAGAGGAGACGACGACGCTTACCGACGAGCATGAGCAGGCCGCGGCGGGTGTGGAAGTCCTTCTGGTGGGACTTCATGTGCTCGGTGAGCTCCTTGATGCGGTCGGTGAGGATGGCCACCTGCACGCGGGAGTTGCCCGTATCCTGGGCGTTCTTGCCGAACTTAGCGGTGAGCTCCGCCTTGCGCTCCTTGGAAATCGTCATGATTTCACCTTTCTCTCTGGGGCTGAGCGGCCCCGATTCACCCAATACTGGGTAGGCCGTCGGTGATTCGGCCAACCAAGTAGGGGGCAGTACCTGCGGTATGGTAGCACGACGTCCTCGTTCTCGCAGGATATCCACACCCTCGGGAACGGAATGGGCGCCGCTCCGGTTTAGACGCCGAGCAGGAACTCGAACGCGCGCAGACGGGCGTCGAGGTGCGTCGCGGCCCAGCTATGGGCGAGCGAGAGCAGAAAGGTCCCCGTCAGCGGGGAGATCTCCATGCCCGCGAGCTCATCGAAGCGATAGGCCATGAGGGCGCGCAGCCACGATATCGTGGCTGCATCAACTTCCTCCGCCCCGGCGACGGTATGGGCGCACGAGCCGCAGAGCAGGCCACCGGCCTGCGCGGAGAAATAGGTGACCGCCTCATCGCCGCAGGCGACGCAGGAGGAGAGGTCGGGCCGGTACCCGATGTGCGCGAGCAGCTTGAACACGAAGGCGGCGACCACCAGGTCGAGGCTGCCCTGGGTAGCTGCACCCCCCAAACCGCCGAGCACCTCGATGGCGCGCCGGGTAATCTGGAACACGAACGGGTCCTCGGCATCCTCGAAGGAACAGAGCCGGGCGACCTCGAGCACGACGGAAGCAGCCGAGAGCACTTCGTAGGCGGGCATGGCGCCGAGCGGCGCCTCGACGAGCTCCGCCTGGGAGACCACGTCCAGGTTCCGCCCGCGCGCGAGCAACAGGTCCGTCATGCAGCCAACCTCGCAGCGCGCCGCCGTGCCGGAGCCCGGCTTCCGCGCCCCCTTGGCAACGGCGCGGATCTGCCGGCCGTCCTCGGCGAGCAGCGCGAGAATCAGGTCCGTCTCCTTGAGCTTGGTCTTATCGAGCACCAGCGCCTGGATCCGGTACGTGCGCGCGCCGGCCATCTAGCGGCCCTTTGCGGTGAAGGCGCTCGGATGATGCGCCAGCAGTCCCACCACTACTCGTCCTCGGCGGCGTATCCGAACGCGCGGATCTCGCGCTCGCTCTCGCGCCAATTCGGCTTCACCTTCACGCCGAGCTCCAGGTACACCTGGCACCCGAAGATGCGCTCAAGGTCCGCCCGAGCATCGGTGCCGATGCGCTTCACCATCTCGCCACGTCTTCCGATGAGGATGCCCTTCTGGCCCTCGCGCTCCACATAGATGGTGGCGCGCACGCGAAGCAGCCCCTTACGCGGGCGCTCGATGGAATCGCACATCACGCCGACGGCGTGGGGCACCTCCTCCTTCGTGCGCAGCAGGACCTTCTCGCGCACGAACTCGGCCACGGTCATCTCGTCGGACTCGTCGGTGGCCATGCCCGTCGGGAACCAGCGCGGGCCCTCGGGAAGCAGAGCCGCCACCACGTCCACGAACCCGTCGACGTTGAAGCCCTCGGTCGCCGAGGTGACGATCTCGTCATCGAAGTCGACGAGCGCGTGGGCGGCCTCGAGCTGCGCGGTGAGCACCTCGGGGTTTGCGCGGTCCGCCTTCGTGAGCACGAGCACCTTCTTGGCCCGGCTCTTGGCCACGTGCTCGGCAACCCAGGCATCGCCCCGGCCGAAGGGCGCGCTCGCATCTACCAGGAAGGCCACGACGTCGACGTCGGCGATCTCGGCCAGGGCGGTCTTGTTGAGCTGGGCACCGAGTCCGTCCTTCGGCTTGTGAAGCCCCGGCGTGTCTACGATCACGAGCTGGCAGTCATCGCGGTTCACCACGGCGCGCAGGCGGCGGCGCGTGGTCTGGGCCACAGGCGAGGTGATGGCCACCTTGCTGCCCATGCAGGCGTTCAGCAAGGTCGACTTGCCGGCGTTGGGCCGGCCCACGAGCGCCACGAAACCACTCCGGAAGCCCTCGGGAACGTCGCCGATCGGCATCGCGCCGACCTCCGCGGCGACCCCGGCAACGGTCCCGGGCACCCCGCCGGCGTCGAGCAGGGCGTCCAGCTCGTCATCGCTCATGCCCTCGAAGGGGTCGAACTCCTCGATCTCATCCATGTTGAACACCTTTCCTAATGACGCGAGACACTCGTCCACGCCCAGAATATGAATCGAGCCCGCCTACAGCAGGCCAAGCGCGTGCGCGTAGACCAAAAGTCCCACCACCGCAGACATGAACGAGAGCACGTACACGCTCGCTGCGGCGATGTCCTTGGCGCGCTTGGCGAGCGGGTGGAGCTCGTCGGTAGCGAGGTCGACCACGGCCTCGATGGCCGTGTTCGCCAACTCGGCATGGATCACCAAGCCGCAGCAGATGAGGATGATGCACCACTCGGTCACGTCGAGTTGCAGGAGGAAGCCCACGATCAGCGCAGCCGCGCCCATAGCGAGCATCACCTTGATGTTGCGCTCCGTGCGCACCGCGGTGACGAACCCCTCCCAGGCGTAGCCGAAGGAACGGATGAAGGTGGGATGCTCCTTGTTGGAACCGGGGATCATCGCGTAGACCTCCTTAATATCGCGTCAGTCATCGAGATGGCGGGTCGTGGGACCGATGCGCACGGCGTCCGGGTCGTCTCCGCGGCTCTCAGCGAGCGCGCGCAGGACCTCGAACTCGCGGGCCTCCATGGCGAGCGCGCCCTCCTCATCCACGTGGTCGTAGCCGAGCAGGTGGAGCAGGCCGTGCACGAGCATGAGCCTGAACTCCTCAACGAACGTGTTCCCGAAGGTCGGGGCCTGGGCCTCGATGACCTCGGGACAGAGCATCACATCGCCGAGCTCGACCGTCTCGCCAGCGGGCACCTCGCCGTCGAACGGCGAATCGCATTCGAAGGAGAGCACATCCGTGGGCACGTCGATGCCGCGCCACTCGGCGTTGAGCCCCTGCATCTCATCAGGGCCGATGATGGAGACGGAGACCGCGCAGGGGCGCTCGACGCCCTCGGCAGCCAGAACGGTCTGGAGCGCGAGCGTCATCTCGTCATGGGAAACGGGCGACCCCAGCCCGTCGTCGTCGGAGAGCAGGACGGTAACCTGCGGCGTGTCGCTCATGAACGGCCTCCTTGCTGGGTATCCCAGGCGTCGTAGGCCTCGACGATGCGTCCCACGAGCTTATGACGGACCACGTCGCCGCGGCCCAGGTGCACAAAGGCGATGTCATCGACGTCGCCAAGGATGCACTCGATGTCGGCGAGCCCGCCGCGGCGCCGGGGGAGGTCCACCTGCGTGGCGTCACCGGTGATGACGAACGTGCTGTTGAAGCCCAGGCGCGTGAGGAACATCTTCATCTGCTCGGGCGTGGTGTTCTGCGCCTCGTCCAGGATGACGAAGGCGTCATTCAGGGTGCGCCCGCGCATGTACGCGAGCGGCGCGATCTCGATGACCCCGCGCTCGACCAGCTCGTTGGCGCGCTCGGCATCGGTGAGGTCGTAGAGGGCATCGAGCAGCGGGCGCACGTAGGGGTCCACCTTCTCCTCGAGCGTACCGGGGAGAAATCCCAGGCTCTCCCCTGCTTCCACCACGGGCCGCGTGAGCACCAGGCGACCAACCTCGTGGCGCTTGAGCGCCGCGACCGCCATGGCCATGGCGAGGTACGTCTTGCCCGTGCCCGCGGGCCCCAGGCAAAACGTCATCGTGTTGCTCCGGATGGCGTCGATATAGCGCTTCTGGCCGAGGGTCTTGGGCCGAATCGCGCGACCGCGGTACGTGAGCAGGATGTCGTTGGCAAAGCCGGCGCCAGCGGCGCCCTCGGATGCCAGCGCGTCGGCGATGCGCAGCGCGTCGTCCTCGCTCGGCGTCCTGCCCTCGGCCGCCATCTTCATGAGCTGGGTAAAGAGACGGGTGAGGAGTTCCACCTCGTCGGGCGTGCCGGACAGGGTGATGTCCCCGCCGCGCACGACCACGTTCCCCGGCACCTCGCGCTCGATGGCGCGGAGCACCGCATCCCCCGCGCCCGTCACGCGTGCGGGATCGACGTCTCCCGGAATGGACAGCCGAACCTGTGCGGTATCCAAAGGGCCTCCCTTACCGTCGCTCATCCCTCGACCAACCGGCACCGAACAAGGCCGGAATCTTCCACGCCCATGATACCAACCTTGGGGACCGAGCCCAGCGTGAGGTGCTCCGCGCCTTCGATAACGGCGCGATGGAAGGAACCGAGCGTGCCGCGGCCCGGATACTCGATCACGCAGCGCTCCCGGGAGCCGACGCGGCGGCGGGCGTCGTCGCGCGCAAGCCTGGTTGCAAGATCCCGCATCCGCGCCGAACGCTCCGCCATCACCTCGGGCGGGACCTGCCCCGGCATGGTCGCCGCGGGGGTTCCCGGACGCTTGCTGTAGCGGAACACGTGCATCCGCGAGAGCCCCATGGCCTCGCAGAGCGCGAGCGACTCCCCGAACTCCTCATCCGTCTCACCGGGAAACCCGACGATCACGTCGGCGGAGAGCGCGATGGCCGGCAGCGCGGCGCGGATGCCCTCGGCGAGCGCCAAAAGGTCATCGGCGCCATAGGGACGGTTCATGCGGCGAAGGGTGGCGGAGCAGCCCGATTGGATCGGCAGGTGCAGAAACGGGGCGACGCGCTCGCCGCCCTCGGCCATGGCAAGGATCAGGTCCTCATCCACGTCCATCGGCTCGATCGAGGAAAGCCGCAGCTGCGGGACCGCGGTGCGCCCGAGGATCTCGCGTACGAGGCCCGCCGCTTCGCAGGTGCCGCCCCAGCCGTCATCCCCCCGGTACGCGCCGAGGTTCACGCCGGTGAGCACCACCTCGCCCGCACCGGCCGCGACGGCACCGCGCACCTGGCCGAGCACATCTTCCACGGAAAGGGAGGTCTCGGGCCCGCGTGCCTTCCACACGATGCAGTAGCTGCAGCGATGGTTGCAGCCATCCTGAATCTTGACGCCCAGGCGCACGCGCCCATCGGAAACGCGGGTGCCCGCGGACGCATGGCCCACGGGCACGGCGCCAAGCGTCCTGCATGCGGTGTCGACAATGCGCGCCTTTGCGGGTTCCACCACGACGCGCGGTGAGATTCCCTCGAGTTCCTCGGGGTTCAGGTTGACCGCGCAACCGGTCGCGACGACCCAGGGCTCAAGCGGGAGGGCGAGCGCATGGCGCACTGCCTTGCGCGTCTTGGCCTCGGCCTCGCCGGTGACTGCGCAGGTATTGATGACGACGAGCTCGGCATCCTCTTCCGCAGCCATAGCGAAGCCGGCGGCCGCGAGATCCGAGGAGATTCGATCGCTTTCCACGCGGTTCACGCGGCAGCCCAGGTTGACCACCGCAACGCGGCGTTCCGTCACGCGCACCGCCTAGTCGAGGATGTCGTCGATGGCGTCGCGGATGCGGTCGCCCACGGACCTCTTGCGCTCGAAGTCCTCGCCCACGGCTTCCTCATAGCGCTCGAGCGCCTGGCGCGCCTCGGCGGAAAGCTCGGTGGGAACGACGACCTTAACGCGCGCGACCAGGCGACCGCGCGCGCCGCCTCCGCCGATGCGCGGCATGCCGCGACCCTCGACGGTGACGAGCGCACCCGGCTGGGAGCCGGCGGGGACATGCATAGAGACGCGCTCGTCGGGCATGATGCCGTCGACCTCGACCGTGCAGCCGAGCGCAGCCTGGACCATGGAAACCGAGAGATCGAGATAAAGGTCGTCGCCATGGCGCTCGAAGCGGTCATGGCGCTCAACCTCCACGGAGACGATGAGGTCGCCCGCGGGAGCGCCGCGGTACCCGGCCTCGCCGTAGCCCGAGACGCGCAGCTGACGCCCCGAGGAGATACCGGCGGGAACCTTGATGTCGAGCTTCTCGTGCGTGGGCGTCCGGCCCTGCCCATCGCACATATCGCAGGGATGGTCGATGACGGTGCCCTCGCCGTGGCAGTCGGGGCACGGTGCGCTCGACTGCACCTGGCCGAAGATCGAGCGCTGCACCTGCGTGACGTACCCGGTGCCATGGCAGCGCTTGCAGGGCTCCTCCTTGGCGCCCTCGGCGAGACCGGTACCGTGGCAGTCCTCGCAGGGAGCCAGGCGGTCGTAGCTGATCGTCTTGGTGCAGCCCTGAGCCGCCTCCTCGAGGGTGACGGAGAGCGAGATGGCCATATCGCGGCCCTGACGCCGCTGCTGGCGACCGGCGCGCCCGCCGGCGGCGCCCCCGCCGAAGAACGACGAGAAGATGTCATCCATCCCCATGCCGCCGAAGATGTCGGAGAAGTCGACGTAGCCGGAGCCGCCCATGCCGTCGGCGGTGCCGAAGCGGTCGTAGTTGGCGCGCTTCTGCTCGTCGGAAAGCACGGAGTAGGCCTCGTTGACCTCCTTGAACTTCATCTCGGCATCGGGATCGTCCGAGACATCGGGGTGGACCTCACGCGCCTTCTTCAGAAACGCGCGCTTGATGGTCCGAGCATCGGCATCGCGCTCGACGCCCAGCACCTCGTAGTAGTCCCTCTTATCCGACACGGTGGAGATCCCCCTCGTACAACCTATGCGATATACCTCATAAACCTGCCCGTATGCGGGCAGCGCACCACATTATGCCCAAGGATGCGGGAAATAACCAGACCATGGGAGAATCGCACCCCGCCCCCATGCGGGTCCGGGGCGTCGAGACCGTTCCAGTTCCTAGTAGCCGTACGGAATCAGCATGGCCCGCTGCGAGCAGCTCACGAACCACACGAGCACGAGCGCCATGAAGAGGCTGTTGGCCGCGCCGTTGGCCAGCACCAGGGCGCCGTTTCTCCACCAGCGGCTCGAGCGGCGGAGCACGCCGTCGGAGACCACCATGGCCGTGCCGCAGACGACGGCTCCGATGCAGATGAGCGCGAAAATGGAGAACACGCCCATAAGGGCGGCGAGCACGAGGAACGGCAGGGCGAACCCCACGACGTAGAAACCGGTCCGAGCGCGTCCCTCCAAGCGCTCGGCGGCGACCTTGGCCCGGCCGACCAGGTCGCCCGCCGCGGCGCCGTTGGTCCCCGCGTGCCCCAGGCCGGGCAGGCGGACGGCGTCGCCGTCATGCGTGCCCGCCGGGAACTGGATCACCGCCTCTGACATGACGGGCGTGCGCCCGGTACCGCCGCAATCGGGGCACGGGTCGGCCACCACCTTGCCGGAGCCGCCGCACTCGGGGCAGACCATCTGCACGCGCCCCATACCGAAGAGCGAGGACATGTCGACGTCGATCGCGCCGGAACCGCCGCACGTGGGACAAGTGCGGGCGTGCTCGGCCGCCACCGAACCCGATCCGTGGCAATGGCTGCACGGCTCGTAGCGCCGGTACTTCACCGCGGTCTTGAGGCCGTTTCTCGCCTGCTCAGCGTTGAGCGTGACCTCCACGACCACGTTAGCGCCCTCTTCAGGGTTGTAGGCTGAAGCGGGGCGACGCCTTCCGGCACCAGCCATGTCGAATGGGAAGCCGAAGGGCGACCATCCACCAGGGTACCCGCTGTAACCGCCGCCGTACGGACTGGAGGAAGGTGCCGTCTGGCCGGTGCCGGCAAATGGGTTGCCGGAGCGCATGGCATCGTAGCGGGCGCGCTTCTGGTCATCGGAGAGGACGGCGTAGGCCTCGGAGACCTCCTTGAAGCGGTCCTCGGCATCCGGCGCCTTGTTGATGTCCGGGTGGAGCTTACGGGCCTTTTGCTGGAACGCCTTCTGGATCTCCTTCTTGTCGGCGTCCTTGGAGACACCGAGGATGGCGTAATAGTCTTTTTCGTTCATCGCTGACATGCGGATGGAAACCTCCGAAAGGCGGGCGCGCGGCCGAGAATCGAGTACGGCTTCAAGCATACCCGCAATGACGCTGGTAAAACCGAGGGGATGGAACAGGGGATGAAGATTCCCTTAACCCCCGCCGCGCGATGCGGGTGAAAGGGGAAGATCCGGGCGCAGACGTGAATCGGCAGCCTAGGAGGCGAGGTCCCAGAAGAGGCCGTAGAGCTCGTTGCCGAGGAGCCAGCCCTGCTCGGTGGGGACGAGCCTGCCTTCGCGCTCGGATGCGAGGCCGCGACCAAGCGCCTCCTCGACGGCGCGATCGAGGAGTCCGGACGGCACGACGTCGCGAAAGCGCTCGATCTGGGCGAGAGACACCCCCTGGGTCATGCGCATGCCGAGCATGAGGTCCTCGGCCGCGGCCTCGCGGGCCGTGAGCTGCTCCACCTCGAAGGCGAGATCGGCCAGGCGACGGGCGTCGGTGATCGCGCGAGCGTCGGAGGTCACGGTGATCCGAAAGCGCGTGGAGGTCTCCAACGGTCGGGGAAGCTGCGGGACCGCGCCGAGCAGGCCATCGTACCCTCCCCTGCCGAGCATGCTCGCGGCGGAGGTGCCGAGGCCCAGGTACTCGACCCCGCTCCAGTACGCGATGTTGTGCCGGCACGCGCGGCCCGGTCGGGCGTAGCTCGCCACTTCATAGCGCGCAAGACCCGCGCGGTTGAGCGTGGCCTCGGCGATCTGCATGAAATCCGCCTCGGTATCGTCCTCGGGCCAGGGAAGCTCGCCCTCCTCGCACAGGCGCTCCATGGGCGTTCCCTCCTCGATCATGAGGGGATAGCAGCTCACATGGTCCACGCCGAGGCCGACGGCCGTGTCGAGCGAGCGCTGCCAGCTCTCACGCGTTTGAAACGGAATGCCGCACATAAGGTCGATCGAGACGTCGAGGCCGGAGGCGCGGGCGGCGGCAACGCGCTCCCGCGCGCGGCGGGCATCGTGGATGCGGCCGAGGGCGCACAGCTCGCAATCGTCGAAACTCTGCGCCCCGAGGGAGACGCGCGTGAAGCCGCTGCGCCGTGCTGCAGCGAGCACGTCGTCGGTAAGGGATTCGGGATTCGCCTCGAAGCTCGCCTCGTAGAAGGGTGTGGAGACCTGATCGTCACAGGCTTCCTTGAGACGGGCAAGTCCCTCGGCCCCGAGCATGGTCGGCGTCCCCCCGCCCACGTAAAGGGTGTTCGCCCCAGCGAGCAAGCCCGTCGCACCCGCCTCGTCGACGAGCCCGGTCAGCGATCGCGCGTAAGCGTCCACGAGGGCATCGTCCCGGCGTAGGGCGCTCGTCGCGAAATCGCAATAGCGGCAGCGGGCGGCGCAGAAGGGAACGTGGAGGTAGAGGGAGCCAACCGGCATACTAGACGCCGCCTTCCGGGACCGCTCGCGTCGCCGCAGCTGCATCCCGAATCTCATCCACCAGGGCACTGAAGTCCTCATACGACTCGCAGGTGACGGAGCGGGCCCGCCACGCGGCGGCATTCGGCATCCCCTTGAGATACCAGGCAGCGAAGGTGCGCGCTTTGCGCATATGGAGTCCGAGGTCGCGCAGGAGGTCGAGGTGCTCCTGCAGGGCGCCGAGGCGTTCCGCCCAGCCGTGCTCCTCAAAGCCTCCACCATGAAAGAGTGCCTGAGCATCGTGGAAGATCCAGGGGTTACCGTACGTGCCGCGCGCAATGAAGACGGCGCTCGCAGCCGTGTCGGCGAGCATGCGGGCCGCGTCCTGCGCGCTGAAGACGTCGCCGGATCCGATGACCGGCACCTGCACGCGCGCGGCCACGGCATCGATCACCGACCAGTCGGCCTTGCCCGTATAGAGCTGGCGCGCCGTACGGCCATGCACCGCGACGGCGGCGGCGCCCGCGGCCTCCATGCGCGCGGCGAAGTCCGGCGCGGTCGCCGGTCCCTCGCGAAAGGATTTGCGCAACTTCACGGTGACGGGAACCTGAGCCTCGGAGACGGCGGTGCGGACGATCTCCTCGGCTACCTCGGGCGCCTCCATGAGCGCCGAGCCCTCGCCCTTGGTGATGACCTTGCGGGCCGGGCACGCCATGTTGATGTCGATGGCCGTCAGGCGCTCGCCCACGCGCTCCTGCACGGCGCAGACGGCGGAGGCGAACTGCTCGGGCTTGCTCCCGAAGAGCTGGACGCAGATCTGCGGCTCCTCGGCGGCAGGCAGTACCAGGTCCCAGGTCTTCTCGCTCGCATACGCGAGGCCCGCGACCGAGACCATCTCGGAATACGCCATCGCGGCGCCCCGCCGGCGGCACATGATGCGGTAGGCGGCATCGGTAACGCCAGCCATGGGAGCAAGGAGGAACGGCTGGGCCGAAAAGCGCTCGGGTAAAGACGCGGTGCGCGGGAACCGCACCTCGGCACCGCGTTCTACGGGATTACTCATCGACCTTGAGGATCGCCAAGAAGGCCTCCTGCGGCACGTCGACGGAACCAACGGCCTTCATGCGCTTCTTACCCTCCTTCTGCTTCTCCAGCAGCTTGCGCTTGCGCGAGATGTCGCCGCCATAGCACTTGGCGAGCACGTCCTTGCGCAGCGCGCGCACGGTGCTCCGCGCGATGATCTTGTTGCCGATGGCACCCTGGATGGGCACCTCGAACTGCTGGCGCGGGATGATCTCCTTCAGCTTGTCGCAGAGACCGCGCGCGAGCTGGTAGGCCTTGTCCTTGTGCACGATGAACGAGAGCGCGTCCACCTCGTCGCCGGAGAGCAGGATGTCGAGCTTGACGAGCTCGGAGGGCTGGTAGCCGGAGAACTCATAGTCGAGCGAGGCGTAGCCCTTGGTACGGCTCTTCAGCTGGTCGAAGAAGTCGAGGATGAGCTCGGCGAGCGGGATCTGGAAATGCATCTCGACGGAGCGCCCGGAGAGGTGAATCATATCCTCCATCACGCCGCGGTGCTCGATGGCAAGCTGCATCACGGCGCCCGTGAACTCGGGCGGGCAGATGACCTTGGCCTTCAGGAAGGGCTCCTCGATATGGTCGATGCGCGTGACATCGGGGAGGTCCTGCGGGCTTCGCACGCCGATCTGCGAGCCGTCCGTCAGGAAGACATGGTAGTCCACGCTCGGGCTCGTGGCGATGAGGTCGAGGTCGAACTCGCGCTCCAGGCGCTCCTTCACGACCTCCATGTGGAGTAGCCCCAAAAAGCCCACGCGGAAGCCGAAGCCGAGGGCCACGGAGGTCTCGGGCGTCCAGGTGAGCGAAGGGTCGTTGACGTGGAGCTTCTCGAGCGCGTCGCGCAGGTTCTCGTACTCTTTGTTGTCGATGGGAAACAGGCCGGTGTAGACCATGGGCTTGGCCTCGCGGTATCCCGGCAGCGCCTCGGCGCACGGACGGTCGCGATACGTGAGGGTGTCTCCCACGCGCACGGCCTCGGGACGCTTGAGGCCCGTCACCACGAAGCCGACCTCGCCCACTCCGAGCTCGTCGACCATGACCTCGGCGGGACGCTTGACGCCCACGCCGTCCACGAGGAAGTCCTCGCCGCGCTGCATCATGAGTAGCTGGTCGCCCTTGCGGATGTGTCCGTCGAGCACGCGGACCATGGCGACGACACCCCGGTACTCGTCAAAGTAGGAGTCGAGGATGAGGGCCTTGAGCGGCGCCTCGGCGTCGCCGGTCGGCGGCTTGATGAGGAAGACGATGGACTCCAGCAGATCGTGGATGCCCTCGCCCGTCTTGCCGGAGACGAGCACGGCGTCGTCTGCGGGAATGGCCAGCTCGTCCTCGATCTCGGTCTTGACCTCGTCCGGGTGGGCGGAGGGAAGGTCGATCTTGTTGATGGCGGGCACGATGTCCAGGTCGGCGTTCATGGCGAGGTTCGCGTTGGAGACCGTCTGGGCCTCCACGCCCTGGGTGGCGTCCACCACGAGCACGGCACCCTCGCAGGCGGCGAGCGAGCGGGAGACCTCGTAGGTGAAATCCACGTGACCCGGCGTGTCGATGAGGTTGAACTGGTAGGTCTCACCGTCGTCGGCGTCGTACATCACGCGGACGGCGTTGGACTTGATGGTGATGCCGCGCTCCCGCTCGATGTCCATGGTATCGAGCAGCTGGCTCTCCATGTCGCGCTCATCGACGGTGCGCGTGAGCTCCAGGATGCGGTCGGAGATGGTTGACTTGCCATGGTCGATGTGGGCGACGATGGAAAAGTTCCTGATATGTGAGGTATCTGTAGTAGCCATGTCGGCCATTGTAGCGGAATCTGCCGTCCGCTGGGGTGTGGCGGGGGAATATCATCCCGTGCTCAGACAGCGCTTGGCGAGCTGCGCACGGGATGATATTCCCCCGCCCGTCCGCTGCGAAGCGCCTGCTTCAATTTGTCAGTCATCACGTTAAAAGAAAAAAAGACCCGCACGGGGCGGGTCTTTTGAAAGCTATGGTTTGGAAACCTAGGCGATCTTGTTGACCAGGTTCTGCACGCCGCTCTTGCGGTTGGCGGCCTGGTTCTTGTGGATGACGCCCTTGGCAACGGCCTTGTCGAGCGCGCGGTAGCAACGCGTGGCAGCGGCGGCGGCAGCGGCCTTGTCGCCGGCCTCGGCGGCGGCCTGGACGTGCTTGATGAGGGTCTTCAGCTCCGAACGGACGGCCTTGTTGCGAACGCGGGCAACCTCGGCGGTACGGATGCGCTTCTTCTGGGACTTGATGTTAGCCACTTCTGGTTTCCTTTCAAAAACTGTCGTTGTATCCGGAACTGAGACACGGTTTCCGTCAAACAGGGGAAGAGTATACCATCTGCGTTGCAGATGCAATCAACGGCAAGAAAAACGCAAAGGCAGGGACGGTAATCCGGGCCAACCGGTGCGCACTATCACGACGCCCGACGTTCCACGCGCGTCAGCATGCCGATCACCCACAGCTGCAGGGCCAGCCGGGAATCGCGCGAGCCCTTTACCGCGAGCTCGACGTCGACGGCGGAGCGGAGAGCGTCGGTGAGCTCGGACATTTTCCACCTGCGAGCCCAGGCAGCATGGTTCTTGATCTGCCATTGCTGCACGCCGAGCGTCTTGGCAAGCTCACCCGACTGCCCCCGGGCGTCGAGCGCCTTGGCAACGATGAGCTGGCGGATACGGCCGACGAGCAGGGTGTAGAGCAAGACCTCGCTCTTATCGGGCTGGAGCCTGAGGTTCTCGAGCGCGCGGCGCATATCGCGTGCGCTCACGGCATCGAGCAGCGGCCAGGGCTTGGCCTCGGCGGTGCGCACCACGAGCCGCTCCACGTCCTCGCGCGTGATGATGGCCCCGGCAACCTGCTGGGCCAGGCGTTTCACCTCGTTATCGAGGAGCCTCGTGTTCTCGCCCGCGCGGCTCACGAGTTCCTCCGCAGCCTCCATGTCCATGGTCTTGCCGTGGGCACCGGCCATGGAGACCACCTGGCGCGGCAGCTCCCACGCCTTCTTGGGGGCGCAGTCCACCACGGCCTTGGCTCCGAGCTTCGCCATCGCCTTGTACAGGCGGGTGTTCTTGGCAAGCTTCTCGGCCACAACCAGACAGACCGTCGTGGGAGACGGGTTCTTGAAGTAGTCCACCAAGGGCTCGCTCACCGCCTTCGGCAGTCGGTCGCAGTTGAGAAGTATCACCAAGCGGAAGTCCGTGCCCATGGGGAGCGTGTTCAGCGAGGCGATGACGTCATCGACGGGAGCATCTTTGGAGAGATCGCGTTCGTCGATGTTGAAGTCGGTCATGCCAGTCTTCTCGAGGCGCGCCTTCATGCGATCCACGGCGGTCGAGCGCTTGAGCTCGTCCGCCCCGACGATCAAATAACCCGGGAGCAGCTGGTTGTCTGCCATGGCCCCTCTCCTTCCAAGCACGGTTCACCCCTATGCTACACGCCCGCCCGCAAGCGCTCAACGGTTCGAAACCGCTTGCGCGACATCTACCCGAATCCCCTCACGGCCGGGGAAAACCGTGATATCGCCCTGGTCCTTCGTACAGAAGAAGGTGACGTCGCGTTCCTCGAGTGCCTCCACGCACGCCTTTGAGGGATGCCCATAGCGATTCCCCTCCCCCGCGCTCGCGATAGCCGCCTCGGGCTTGAGCTCTTGCAGAAGCTCGTCGCTCACGGATACCTTCGAACCGTGATGCCCCACCTTGAGGACGTCGATGTCTCCCACATCCGGGGCATAAAGCTCCTCCTGGTCGCACTCGGTGTCTCCGGTGAGCAGGACCGAGAGCGTGCCCTTGGCCCCCTGGTAATCGACGTCGAGGCAGAGCGAGTCAGCGTTCTCGAGGCCGGCTACCGGCTCGCGGGGCCATACGGCCCTGCAGGTGAAGCCGCCCACCTGCAGGGTATCGCCCACTTCGATTTCCTCGATTGCACCGCGCCATCGTTCGCGCACGTCATCGGGTACGTTCTCCGCCGCCCCCTTTGCCACGAGTAACCTGCCCACGCTGAAGTTCTCGAGCACGTCGGGTAGTCCGCCCCAGTGATCGCGATCCCAGTGGGTGATCGCGATCGCATCTAGGCGGAACACGTGCTGGCGCGCGAGCGCCGAGACCACATCGTCATCGACGCCGGCATCCACGAGCAGCGTCGAGGCCCCATCTCGTACCAGGATGGCATCCGCCTGGCCGACGTCGAGCACGGTTACGGCGGCAGGTGCCAAAAGCCCCCACCGGACCGCCCATCCCACGACCAACACGAGGAGCGCGCCGGAGAGCGCGGCCAGACGACGGGCGCGCCACACCCGCCAGGCACGTGCGAAAACAAGGACCGCCCCCGCGTAGCAGATGAACAGCGGGGCCGATGAGGCTGAGACCGTCACGGATGCCGCGGGTATCCGGCTCATAACGTCAGCGATCCACAGGGACGCGTTGGCAAGGCCCTCGGGTACGCAGAGAATCGGCACCAGAGCCGGGGAAATGGCGCACAGCGCGGCCGCGGCGAGACCGGTGACCAAGAGGAGGTCCATGACGTGTCCCGCGACGAGGTTCGCCACAGGCGCTATGAGCGACACCGACTCGAATACGGGAACTGCGATAGGTATCGTCGCCCATTGCGCGGAGAGTGTGAGCGCAAGCGCCTCGGAGAGCGAACGCGGTAGGCCCCTGAGCTCAAGCTGGTAGGAGAGCAGCCGACTGAACAGCGCGATGAAGAGCACGGAGACCGCCGAGAGCTGGAAACCAAGGTCGAACACCACTCCAGGCTGCACGAGCACGAGCAGCATCACCGCGAGCGCCAGGCCCGAGATCGCATGCCCCCGACGCCCCGCAGCGCCGCAGGCTAAAGCGGCGGAGACCATGACGAGCGAGCGCACGGCGGAAGGTGCACCCCCGGTGAAGACCACGTAGGACGCCATGACGATACCGAGTGCCACGGCTCGAACGCCGCGCCGGCAACCGAGACGGCGAAGCGCGATCTCGATCAGGCCCGACACCTGGGCAAGATGGCTGCCGGATACCGCCACCAGATGTGAGAGACCGGTTCTGGCGAACTGGTCCGAGGCATCGGTCTGGGCGAGCTCCGTTGTGCGCCCGCAGACGATGCCGGTCATCAGGGCGCGGGAGGTAGAGCGAGCGGGTTCGATGCACCTGAGAATGCGCGCACGCACGCTCCCGATCAGGCCGCGACGCTCCCCCTCCCAGCGCTCCGTCACCCGTACGAGCCTCACGGTCGCCACCTCGCCGTGCAGGTAGCGCGATCGCTCCCAGTCGCCCTCATCGAAGACATCGATGGTCCCGATACCGCACACGACGTCACCAGCCTCGAACATAGCCTGGGAGGATAGGCGGACGCGGCCGAGCAGACGACCCTCACGCCCCTGTACTTTCGCCGTCGATGAGATGCCTGTGCTGGAGACGCTCGGATCGCCTTCGACGACGAAGCTCAGCGCCGAGACCGCCCCCGCAGCGGCAATCGAATCGCGCGCCGCCGCCATGCGAACGGAGAACAGGCCCGCCGCGCAACTTCCGAGCACGATCGCGACCAGGAGCCAGCGGACATATCGGAGAACGTGCTCGGAGCCGTTGCGACGGCCGCGCGCGAGCATCCCGATGGCCCCGAGCGCGAGGGCACCCATGCACGCCAGCGACACGAGGAGAAGCACTGCGAATCCCCGCCACGCAAGCTCGCACACGGTGGCAGCGGCGATGCAGGTACCGACGGCCCCGGCAGCGGAGGGCGGCACATAGGGACGCGGCGGCAGACCCTCGTGCGATCTCACACGCATGCTGCCGACCTCAAGCGCTCGAGCTTTTTCTCCCCGATGCCGCTCACGCGCAAGAGGTCGTCCACGCTGTTGAAGGGGCCGTTCTGCTCGCGATCCTCGACGATGGCCGCCGCGGTGGATGGTCCAACGCCGGGAAGCGCGTCGAGCTCCTCGGCAGACGCGGAGTTGATATTCACGAGTCCGGAACCAGACGCGCTCGAGTCATCGGCAGATCCGGTCGCGCCGGAAGAGTCAGCTGATCCCGGGGCGACAGAAGCCTCCCCCACGCGCGGAACACTCACCTTCTGCCCGTCCGCGACCTTGGCCGCCTGGTTGAGCGAGGATGTATCCGCATCGGCTGCCAAACCGCCGGCCGCAGCGATGGCATCGGCCACACGCGAGCCTTCGGCCAGGGTGACCACCCCGGGCTGCATCACCGCCCCGCCGACATCGACCATGACCTGGGTGGGCGCTTCGTCTCCGGTATCATCATCGGAAGCGGCATCGCCCTCGACGGAGCCTTGCACCTCCTCGCTCCCGGCAACCGCATCAGAAGGAGGAGCGCGCTTCAACTCAACCCCGCCCTGCGCCATACCAAAGCCGAACCCGCCGACGATCACGGCCAGCACGAGCACGAGCACGGCTGAGCCAACGGCCCACGGCCTCGCCTTGAACCAGGTGAATAGCTTGTTGATTGCCCCCGCGCGACCTTGGACCTGCATATTCCGTACCTCCTGCAACCATGCTCGCAAAGCCCGGGTCCACCGAGGGCATGAGTTTCAGAAAATGGAACGCAATATGCGGAGATGTGTACCAACCATCTACTTCTCGCAGGTAAAGGCACCCGTCGTGGCACCGCATGGTAAAGAACAAGGCCCCATCCGCTCGCATTCCCGCAGGAGATGCGAGCGGATGGGGGCCATGCAGGGCCGGTCCTGAACCCAAAGGACCGGCCCGGGCAAACAAGCAGCGACTCTACCAGCGGTTTCTACTCGGCGTGCGCGGGCCGGCACTTTGCCTCGAGACGGTCGTGCCGGTCATGCAGGGGCCGCGGACGATGATAGGTGGGGCCGCCGAAGTCGATCCACTCGACGTTCCGCACGAGATGTTCGATCATTGCCTCATGGTCGAACATCTCCCACGCTGCATGCACCTCATCCATTTTTGCATGCGTCTCGGGACGACGGGGCATGAAGAGCGTGCAGCAGTCGGGCGCCGTCTCGCAGCTGATGTCGTACGTCCCGATCGATTCGGCGCGCTCGATGATCTCCTGCTTATCGGAACCGATGAGCGGACGGAGCACGGGCGTGTCAACGACCTCGTTCACCGCGGCGATATTCTCCAGGGTCTGGGAGGCCACCTGGCCCAGGCTCTCACCGGTGACGATGGCACGCGCGCCCTCGAGCTGGGCGATCCTCTCGGAAACGGCGTACATGACGCGGCGGTACATGATCACCCGCAGGTCGTTGGGGCACGCCATGGAGATCTCGCGCTGGCAATCGCCGAAGGGCACCACGTAGAGCCGTCCCACCTGGACCGCCGGGGCGAGCGCCCGAACGATGTCCTGCACGAGATATTCGCTCGTATCCGCTGTCTGCGGCCTGCCGGAGAAGTGCACGGGCACGGGCACCGCGCCGCGCCGGGCGATCATCCACGTGGCAACCGGCGAGTCGATGCCGCTCGAGAGCAGGGTGACCACCTTGCCGGCGCTCCCCTGCGGAAGGCCGCCCACGCCGCGGTCGCTCTTGGCGTACACGTAGACGCTCCCCTGCACCACGAGTACATGCACGCGGGCGTCGGGGTCCTTCATCTTGACCTTCTTCTCGGGGAAGGCATGGCAGAGGACCTCGCCCACCTGACGGTTGAGGTCCATGGTGTGCAGCTCGTAATCGGTGTTCGAACGCCGGGCCTCCACCTTGAAGGTCTCGAACGGACCAAACTCGTGGATCGTCTGGACCGCGGCGGCACAGTACTCTTCCGGGTCGCGATTACAATGCAGCGCCAGCGAGACACGCGCCACGCCGGGAACGCGACGAATCGTGTCGTACGCGGCCTCGGCCTCGCCCTTCTTGGAGAACGTGACGAGGATGTGCCCGGAGATGCGCGTGCACGTCGCCACGGAAAAGGCGGCCAGAGCCGCCTTGAGGTTGTCCATGAGAATGCGCTCGAAATGGGCGCGGTTCTTGCCCTTGAGCCCTATCTCGTGATAGTGCACCAGGCAGACACGGCTTGCCATCCGCTACTCCTTGATCCCGGCCTTGTGGCCCAGGGCCTCCTCGTAGCGATCGGCGTTGTAGGTGATGTCGCCGTCCTCGATCTCATCCATCGCCATGGAGATGGTGTCCTTGCCGGAGAGCGCGACGGTGATGTCGTCAACGGCCTGCACGTTCAGCACGCGGCTATGCTGCTCGCGCAGCATGGAGTTGATGTCGCAAGCGCGCTTGGAAGCGAGCGAGGCGAGCAGGAAACGATTGTGATCCGTCTTCTGCAAAAGGTCGTCGATCTTAGGGCTAACAACGGACATGAACTATATCCTTTCGTATCGATCGAGCGTGTCGAGGAGCTCGCGCGTGGCCGTTTCCAGATCGTCGTTCACGATACGAACGTCGTAGCGGTCGGCGCACACAAGCTCGTGACGAGCCGTTTGAAGGCGAAGCTCCATGCTCTCGGGAGATTCCGTTCCGCGATTCCGCAGGCGCGCCTCGAGCACCTCGAGCGAGGGCGGCTCAATGAAGATGAGCACGGCCTCAGGAAAGCGCTCGCGAACGTTAAGAGCACCTTGGACGTCGATCTCGAGAATCAGCGAGCCTTCCTCCAGGCGATGCTCGACCTCGGAGACGAGTGTGCCGTACCGATGGTCGAAGACCTGGGCCCATTCAAGAAAATCACCGGTCTCGACGCGGCGGGTGAACTCCTCATCGGAGAGGAAGTGGTAGTTGACGCCATCGACCTCGCCGGGGCGCGGGGCCCTCGTGGTAGCGGAAACCGTCAGGCCCAAGTCGGGGCGACGCTCGCGCACGCGTGCGACGAGTGTCCCCTTCCCTGCTCCTGACGGTCCGGAAATAACGAAGAGCTTGTTCGTACGCAAGCTCACTTACTTGGTGAGCATGGCGAGGAGCTGCTCGCGCTGGCGAACGCCCAGGCCCTGCACGCGACGGGTAGCGGAGATACCAAGCTCATCCATGATCTTGGCAGCCTTGGCCTTGCCGTAGCCGGGGAGCGACTCGATGAGGGTGGTGACCTTCATGCGAGAGGCGATGGGATCCTCGGAATTCAGCACAGACTCCAGGGTGATCTCACCCTTCTTGATCTTCTCACGCAGCTCGGCACGGGCGTGACGGGCGGCAGCGGCCTTCTCGAGAGCGACCTTGCGCTGCTCGTCGGAGAGCTGAGGAAGAGCCATTAGTACCTCCAATAATCGAATCTCTTACACACGCAATTCATGGAAAACACCTGCTCAAAGGCGTAACCAATCTTCAACGCCCACATAGAGTAGTGGAAGCGAGCGCCAGTTTCAAGCACTTTGGTCTGAAACGGCGCGCCAATCCTGCAACTTCATAGAACGTTCGCCATGTTTCCGCAGGATTGACGCGGGGTCATTCAGACCGTTTGGACGGAGCGAGACGACGCTCAGACAGCCTCGCCAGCCTCCACGAGCTCAGCCACGATTCCCTCGAGGGCGGCTATGGGATCCTCGGCCGCGGTGATGGGACGGCCCACCACCAAGTGGCTGGCACCGGCGGCGATGGCCTGGGCAGGGGTGGCCACGCGACTCTGGTCGCCGAGCGCCGCGCCCGCGGGACGCACGCCCGGGGTGACGATGAGAGCGTCCGGGCCGAGGAGCGCGCGCATGGCCTCGGCCTCGCGCGGCGAGCAGACGATGCCGTCGAGTCCGCTCTCGCGCGCGAGGGTCGCAAGACGCGATGCCTCAACGTCCACGGGATCGGTGACGCCGATGCTCACGAGCGCATCTGCGTCCATGCTCGTGAGCACGGTGACGGCGATGACGCGCGGGCGCTCCCCGCGCACGGCAGCAGCCTCCTCGGCCCCCTCGCGCGCCGCCTGGAGCATGGGACCGGAACCCAGACCGTGGACGGTGATCAGGTCGGCACCCGTGAGCGCCGCGGCCCGTACGGCGCCGCGGACCTGATGCGGGATGTCGTGCACCTTCAAGTCGAGGAAGACCTTGAACCCGCGCTCCTTGAAGGCGGTCACGATGGAAGGCCCCTCGGCGTAGAAGAGCGTCATGCCGATCTTCACCCACTGGGCGCGACCTTTGAGCTCCTCGCCCAGAGCGAGCGCCTCCTCGCGGCCGCAATCCAGCGCCACGATCACGCGGTCTCGGGCTTCGGCCTCTAGCATTCGAAGGCTCCAATCAGCTCGTTGATATCGGAGACGCCCTGGCTCTCGGCCCAAGCCTCGAGCTCGTGCAGGATGCGCACGCTCGCGTCGGGCTCGGCGAAGCTCGCCATGCCCACGGCCACGCAGCAGGCGCCGGCAAGGATGAACTCAGCCGCGTCCTCGCCCGTCATCACGCCGCCCACACCGCAGATGGGGATATCGACCACCTGGGCGGCTTCCCACACCATGCGCACGGCAATGGGGTGGCAGAGCGGACCGGAGAGGCCGCCCTTGGGCTTGCAGAGGCGCGAGCGGCGCGTGTGGACGTCGATCGCCATGCCCTGGATGGAGTTGATGATGGTGAGGCCGTCGGCACCGGCCTCCTCGAGTGCGACGGCGATCTCGGGCACGCGCACCGGGGCCATCTTCACGAAGAGCGGGCGCTTGGTGACCTTACGGCAGGCGCGCATGACCTCGGCCGCGCCCTCAGGCGTGGAACCGCAGGCCGCGCCGCCGGCGGCGATGTTGGGGCAGCTCACGTTGATCTCGAAACCGGCGGCCCAGGGGCAGAGCTCGTCGAAGAGCTCGAGCGCGCGGACGTACTCCTCGGTGGAGTGGCCCGCCACCTGGCAGATCACGCACGTGCCCTTCTCGGCGAGGTCGGCGAGCCAGGGACCGGACTGCTCGGCGAAGGCGCGGACGCCGGGGTTCTGCAGGCCCACGGAGTTCATCATGCCGCCGCGAAGCTCCGTCATGCGCGGAGCGGGGTTGCCCTCCCACGGCTCGGCGGCGCAGCCCTTGGTGGTGATGGCGCCCAGGGCGGAGACGTCCATGAGCTTGGAGAACTGCCAACCGTAGCCAAAGGTACCGGCCGCGGTGTTGATGGGGTTCTTCATCTTGACGCCGCCGAAGTCGACGGCCATGTTCACGTTCGCCATTAGAAGACCACCACCTTGGAGGCATCGAAGACAGGGCCGCACATGCAGGCGCCCTTCATGCCGTCCACCGTTTGGACGTTGCAGGTGTTGCAGGCACCGAAGCCGCAGCTCATCATGCGCTCGAGCGAGGCCTCGCAGAAGACGCCCGCCTCCTTGGCAAGGCCGGCCACGCGCTCCATCATGGGCGCGGGACCGCACGTGGCCACGTAGTCGTAGGCGTTCGCGGCGAGGAGCTCGCAAGCGGGATCGGTCACGAAGCCATGATGGCCGGCGGTGCCGTCGTCGGTGCAGACGCGAACCTCGCCGGCGCCCAGCTCGCGGGCCTCGGCCTCGCCGACGAGCTTGGCAGCCGTCGCCGCGCCGAAGACGACGTCGACGGCAACGCCGGCGGCGGCGAGCTCGCGCGCGAGGCAGAGCACGGGGGGAACGCCGATGCCGCCCGCAACGAGCAGCGCGCGGGCGCAACCCGCGGGAGCCCCCCAGCCACGGCCGCCGGGGCCGAGCAGCGTGGAGGTATCGCCCGCCGCCATGTGGGACAGGCGCTCGGTGCCGTCCCCCACCACGGCGTACCAGATCTCGATCGTGCCCGCCTGGGCATCTGCCGCGGCAAAGCTCAGCGGCACGCGAAGCAGGCTCATCGCGTTGCCGGGGACGGCGATGTTCACGAACTGCCCGGGCTTGAGCGCCGCCGCGCAGGCGGGCGCGCTCACCACGAGCTTGAAGATGCCGTCGGCGATCGGCTCGTTGGAGACGACGGTGAAGTCGTGCACCCGAGCCGGCGAAGGATTCGGCATGTCTCCCCTCCTCAAATACAAAAGTGGTACATCGGGACAGCCCCAATGTACCACTTACAAGTTGATGCTAGCAGATGGCGCCGTTGCGGAGCGTCGGCTCGCCGCCCACGAAGACGTCGGTGGCACGGCCCGTCAGGTGCGCGCCGATGAAGCCGGAGTTCTTGGCCTTGGACTCAAAGCCGTCCTCGGTCACGTCCCACTCCTGCGCCGGGTCGAACACGGTGATGTCTGCCGTGGCGCCAGCAGTGATGCTCGCGGCCTCCACGCCCAGGATACGGCGCGGGGCGACGCTCATGAGCTCCACCATGCGGGCGACGGAGATCTTGCCGGTCTCCACCAGGTTGGTGAGCACCAGGCCGAGCGAGGTCTCGATACCCGTCATGCCGAAGGGAGCGAACGCGAACTCGCGGGCCTTCTCCCACTCGGCGTGCGGCGCGTGGTCGGTCACTATGGCGTCCACGGAGCCGTCGATGACGCCCTCGAGCAGCGCGGCGGCGTCCTCGGCCGTGCGCAGCGGCGGGTTGACCTTCAGTGCGGTGGGATAGGTGGCGTCGATGTCGTCCTCGGTGAGGAAGAGGTGATGCGGCGTGACCTCGCAGGTAACGGGCAGGCCCTCGGCCTTGGCGGCGCGCACCATGTCCAGGCCGCGCTTGGTGGTGATGTGCTGGATGTGCAACTTGGCACCGGTCAGGCGTGCGAGCGCGATATCGCGCTGGATCTGCAGCTCCTCGCCCTCGGCCGGCCAGCCGAGCATGCCCAGGCGCGTGGAGACGACGCCCTCGTTGACCTGGCCCTCGCCCACGAGGCCGGCGTCCTGGCAGTGGCTCATGAAAACCTTGCCGAACATGATGCCGTAGTCCATGACGCGGCGCATCATGCCGGCGTCCTGGATGCCGCGGCCGTCATCGGTGAAGGCAACGGCGCCGCGGGCGACCATGTCGCCCATCTCGGCGAGCGCCTCGCCCTTGAGGCCGCGCGTGCACGCACCGGAGGGGTACACGCGGCAGTGGCCCACTTCGGCGGCGCGGGTCTTGATGTACTGGACCACGATGCCGTTATCGGTGCAGGGGTCGGTGTTGGGCATGGAGCACACGCCGGTAAAACCGCCCTTGGCGGCGGCGCGGGTACCGCTCTTGATGTCCTCCTTGTACTCCTGGCCCGGGTCGCGCAGGTGCACGTGCATGTCCACCAGGCCGGGGACGAGGTACTTACCGGTCAGGTCCACGACCTCGGCATCGGCGGGAGCCTCCAGACCCTCGCCCACCGCCGTGATCTTCTCGCCCTCGAGGGCGACGTCCAAAACGCCGTCAAGCCCGGCAACCGGGTCGACCACGTGTGCGTTCTTAAGCAGAAAGGCCATTATCGGCACCTCCAAGCAGCAGGTAAAGGGCGGCCATGCGCACGCAGATGCCCGCATAGACCTGTTCCAGGATGACGGAGCGCTCGGGATGGTCCGCCATGTAGCTGTCGAACTCCACGCCGCGGTTGATAGGACCGGGGTGGCAGATGATCGCGTCGGACTTCATGAGGTGCTCGCGGCGCTTGGTGAGACCGTAGAGATCGTGGTACTCGCGGATGCTCGGGAAGGGCGCGCCCTCCAGGCGCTCCATCTGCACGCGAAGCATGTAGACCACGTCGAGGTCGGGCAGCGCGTCGTCCAGGTTGAAGACCACGTGGTCGGCGCCCAGCACGTCCGGACGGGGCGGAATGAGCGTCTGCGGGCCCACGAGCGTGACCTCGGCGCCCATGATCTTGAGCGCGGGCACGAGCGAGCCGCACACGCGGGAGTGCGAGATGTCGCCGACGATACCCACCTTCAGGCCGTCGAAGCTGCCCTTATGGTTCCAGATGGTGTAGAGGTCGAGCAGCGCCTGCGTGGGATGCTGGTGCTTGCCGTCACCGGCGTCGATCACGGCGGCGGGACTTGCCTGCGTCACCATGTAAGGGGCGCCGGCATGCTTGTCGCGGATGACGATGCAGTCGATCTTGTAGGAGTCGAGCGTCTTGACGGTGTCGATGAGGCTCTCGCCCTTCACCGTGGAGGTGGAGCTGCCGCCGAAGTTCATGGTATCGGCGGACAGGCGCTTCTCGGCCAGCTCAAAGGAGCTGCGGGTGCGCGTGGAGGGCTCGTTGAACATGTTGACGATGGTCTTGCCCTTGAGGGTGGGGACCTTCTTGATGGCGCGCTCGTTCACGGAGCTGAACGCGCGGGCGGTCTCCAGGATCGTCATGATATCGGTATCGGAGTACTCCGTGATATCGATCAGGTGCTTGTGGTTGAAGGCCATGTGCTACTCCCCTCCCAGCGGCGCGGAGCCGATGTGGCTGCCCGGTGCCGCAGCGGAAACCTCGACGGTCGTACGGCCGTCAACTTCATCCAGGTACAGGCGGACGTTCTCCTCGCGCGAGGAGGGCACGTTCTTGCCCACGAAGTCAGGGCTGATGGGGAGCTCGCGATGGCCGCGATCCACGAGCACGGCGAGCTCGATGGACTGCGGGCGGCCGAGGTCCATGATGGCGTCGAGCGCACAGCGGACGGTACGGCCCGTGTAGAGCACGTCGTCCACGAGCACGATGCGCTTACCGTCAACGTCCCAGGGGATGTTGGTGGCGTGGATCTCGGGCGCGATGTGCGTGGCGAAGTCGTCGCGGTAGAAGCTGATGTCCAGGCTTCCGAGCGGGACCTCCACCCCCTCGATCTCCTTGATGGCAGCGGCCAGATGGCGCGCCAGGATGTCGCCGCGGGTGACGATGCCCACGATGGCGAGGTTCTCGACGCCCTCGTTGCGCTCGACGATCTCGTGCGCGATGCGCGTGAGCGCGCGCTGGATGGCGGTCTGGTCCATGATGACCGTCCCGGTTTCGGTGGTTCCCACAGGTCTCCTTCCTTTGCTCTGACAGTAAAAACAATGCCCGACCGCTCAGCGCGGCACGGGCACCCAAGGGAAGGAATCATCTGTTTCCTTGCGGGTGTCTCGCACGCGCTTAAAGGTCTTGGACAGTGTAGCACAGGGCAGATGAAGGGATGTTGACGACGGTGGACGCGGGGTGTTCGGGTTGCCGGGCAGCGTGCGGCGGCTCGCGTGCGATACGGGTGCGCGGGGTGCGGTGAGGCGCAGCGTTCGCCGTGGGTTTCACCGAGTTCTGAACGCCAGCCGTGACATTCGCCGAACGCTCGCGAAGAAACCCCTGCTCGGCGTCCATGCGTTTTTCCGAGTACTGAACGCAGCGCTCACAACCCGGGATAGTCGAGCGAGAACCTATTCACAACTCGGATAATCCAATGACAAATCATGGGAGGGATTGATTTCCGATCTCAGCCGAACGCATTGAGCGGATAGGCCGTTACCGCAGTTGGCCGAACGCCCCCGAGGCCCCTCCCGGGCCCCGGGGGCGGCATCTTCCCAGTTGAGGGAACGGTGGAGATGTGTTTCGATGAGACCGGTGGCCATGCTCCTCCCTCCGCCCGGCACCTCTTCCCAGGCTCAGCCGGACGGTCGGTCCGCCTATTCAGTTTTCCCCTTAGACTAGGACAGCGGGGCATCGCTCCTCTCCACGCGCGCCCGCCCTATCTGTCAGTGGTAGCGCAAGTCTGAACACTTGGGGCTGCAACGGAAGTCCGAAGATCGACGAAGGCTACGAGATAGTCAAGCTGAGGAAGCGGATAGGGGAGCTCGAGCGGGAGAGCGAGCTCCTGAATTATTTCCGGGCCTTCTTGAGTCGGGACCGTGCGCGAGGCACCGGTTCCTCAAGGAGCACGGGGGCGAGTTCGGCCCCATCGGGAAGGCTTGCGAGATTCTCGGGGCGTCGAAGTCCGGCTTCTGCGAATTCCCGGGGAGAAGGAGGCCCGACACCCGGATCGAGCGCGAGGCGCTGGAGCGGTTCGCAAAGGACGAATTCGAGAGGCGCGAGGGGGGGGTGCGGCTATCGCCGGGCTGGTCGCGAGCTTCGGCGCGCGGGCGTCCGCGCCGGCGAGAGGCGCATCCTGAACGCGATGAGGGAACCGGGGCTACAGGCCAAGGGGACCACGGGAAAGCACCGCGGGCCAGGGCGGTCGATGCCGGGTCGGATCGCCGAGAGGCCGGCCATCGACGCGCCGGACCAAGCTGTCGGAAGGGAGGACCCGCCATGCGGCTACTCCCCCGCGTTCCACGATGACCGGGGGTCTCAATACGCATCCGAAGCCTTCCAGCGACGCCTGGAATCGCATGGCATCGCGCAATCCGTGTCCCGGCCCGGCAACCCGCGGGACGACGCCATCGCGGAATCGCTCTTCAAGACCTTGAAGCGAGAGCTGATCAAGGAGAGGCGCGCAGGACAGGGGAGGATGCGGAGCGGGAGGTCTTCAAGTACATCGAGCTGTACTACAGCACCCGGAGAATGCACTCGTCGCCAGGCTATCAGGCGCCTTGCGACTCAGAGCGCGGCGCAGCCTGAAAGTGCTTAAGAAATTGTCCAAGATATCTTGACCACTCCGAATCAACTTGCAGCAGGAGGTCCAGAAATCTGCCGCAGTCCCAAGCTGTACGGAAAGTACGGTATCGCCGCAGAGCGCTCCCCGCCAAATCGGATACGACGACTCGAACGGCTGACCGGCCGTTCGCGGGCACTTGTTGACACCTTGTCTATACGAGGGCCCCCTACCCCTTTCACCCGGATACCATGGCAGCGTTGACCTCTAGGGACGGGAGGCCCTCTTGGAGCGTTACGACATCGCCATCGTGGGAGCCGGCATCACCGGATGTGCTATAGCCCGGCAGCTTTCCCGCTATGATATCTCGCTATGCGTGCTGGAATCCGGTAACGACGTGGCTCTCGGAGCGTCAAAGGCAAACGGCGGACTCGTCCATGCTGGCTACGATCCTGCCCCTCATACGGTCAAGGCAACGGTCAATGCCCGTGGATGCGAGTTGTACGGCGCCTGGTCCCGCGAGCTCGGGTTCACGTTTCATCGTACAGGTTCGCTTGTCGTTGGGTTTACGTCCGATGACCGCGAGCGGTTAATGGCGCTCTACCGAAACGGCATCGCCAATGGCGTGGACAAGCTTCCCGCAGCGCCCGGGCATGCCGAGGAGCTGCGGTTCCGCATCATCGATGATGCGGAGGACCTGCACGAGCTGGAGCCCCGCGTAAGCGATCGGGCAACCTGCGGTCTCTGGTGCGCGGCGACGGGCGTGGTCGACCCCTTTGAGGTGGCCATCGCCGCTGCGGAGAACGCGGCGGCGAACGGCGTGGGGTTCCTGATGGGCACACGGGTTCGGAGCATCCACCAGGCGAACCGGGGCTTTGAGATAGAAACCGATACCGGAAGCGTAGGCGCACGCTACCTCATCAACGCCGCCGGCAGCGGATGCGCGGACATCTCCCGCATGGCGGGAGGCGAGGAGCTCGAACTTGACTGGCGGCAGGGCAACATCGTCATTCTCGACAAGGAGCCACGCCCGCTTCTTCCCCTCTACCCGGTACCGACTCCTGTTTCCAAAGGCGTGATCGTGGCCGGCACGGTACATGGGAACACCGTCATCACCGCCACGGCCCGGCTGCGGGAACCAGGAGATGACGACACGTACGCCCAGGATGTAGAGGAGCTGCTGGAGGGTGCTCGGAGGCTCGTCCCCGACCTCGACACCAAACGCGTCGTGCGGCCGTTTGCCGGTGGGCGGGCGGTCATCAAGGGCATGAACGATTTCCTCATCTGCAGATCTCGCCTCCAGCCAAGGCTGTTCCAGGCAGCGGGAATGCAATCGCCCGGCGTGGCGAGCGCACCTGCGGTTGCCGAGCGGATGGAGCGGCTGCTGCGCGAAGCGGGGATCGAGCTTCGTGGGCGAGCATCGTGGAACCCCATTCGGAAAGCACCCGTCGATTTCGATCTGGCGGAACCCGAAGAGCAGGCTCGCCTCATCGTGGACGACCCTGCGTGGGGACGTATCTTCTGCCGGTGCGAGACGGTTCCCGAAGCGGAGGTGGTAGCCGCCATACGCCGCGTGCCGGGCGCGCGCTCCGTTGAGGGCGTCAAGCGTCGCTGCCGTGCCGGCATGGGCAGGTGCCAGGGCGGATTCTGCCAGAGCCGGGTGGTGGCAGTGCTCGCGCGCGAGCTCGGCTGCAGCCCTTCCGAAGTGCCGCTCGAGGATGTCGGCTCTCCCCTGTTGTACGGCACCGTGAAAGGAGATGCGCGCGATAGCATCGCGCCTCGCGAACAGGGAGCTGATCTCCATGGGTGAACCGCGGAACGATACGCGCTTTGATGTGGTGGTCATCGGCGGCGGGCCGGCGGGCATGGGCGCCGCGCTCGCGGCGCATGCGCACGGATGCCGCGTCGCCATCGTGGAGCGCGACGCACACCTGGGCGGCATTCTCCGCCAGTGCATCCATCCCGGCTTCGGCCTTGCGCTCTTCAAAGAGGAGCTTACGGGACCGGAATACGCGCAACGGCTCATCAACCGCGTGAAGGCCACCGATATCGTTGTCCTGCGCGGATCGATGGTAACCTCAATCAATAGAGAAGCATGCGCGCCTTCAACTGAACAACATGACAGCAGCCATGAAGAGGGCGAGCCGCGCCCGACCCACCTTGTCAGGCTCATAAACGAGCACGGGGCCGTCACGCTGAGCGCCAAGTCCGTAGTACTCGCCATGGGATGCCGCGAACGCACCCGTTCGGAAATCAAGATTCCGGGAAGCAGGCCCGCAGGCGTGTTTACCGCGGGGCTCGCCCAACGGTACCTGAACGTGGAGAACCAGCTTCCCGGGCATCGTGCCGTCATCCTCGGATCCGGCGACATCGGCCTCATCATGGCGCGACGCTGCCGACTTGAAGGCATGGAGGTCGAAGGCGTGTACGAGATCATGCCATACGCCAACGGCCTCAACCGAAACATCCGCAACTGCCTCGATGACTTCGGCATTCCCCTGCATCTCTCTACCACGGTCACGAAGATCATCGGAACCCGGCGGTTGGAAGCCGTCGAGGTCGCCCGCGTGGACGAGCATCTTCAACCTATTCCCGGAACCGAACGACGCATTTCCTGCGATACCCTGCTCCTCTCGGTGGGCTTGGTGCCCGAGAACGAGCTTTCGACGGCGGCCGGCGTTGAGCTGGATCCCCGAACGCGCGGAGCCAAGGTCGATCAACATCTGATGACGACGGTACCCGGCATCTTCAGCTGCGGCAACGTGCTGCACGTGCACGACCTTGCCGACAATGCTGAGAGCGAGGCCGAACGGGCCGGTACCCAAGCGGCGTACTGGGCCAGGAGTGAAAGCCATTCGATCGACAACCCGAGCACAGAGACGACGGCACAAGAAGGTGATCGTGACGCCGTCGACGACATCGTCCTCGAGCCAGAAGGACTTGCCGGTTACGTGGTTCCCAACCGCATCACCTGCCGAGATGAACGCGTCAAAGTATTCTTCCGCGTGAAGCGACCGGTTGAGAACGCGGTGCTTCGCGTTCGAATGGGCGGCGTCGTCATCTTTGAGGGCAAACCTCGGGCGTACAAGCCGAGCATCATGGAGGGTGCCACACTCACCCCCGCCATGCTCATGAAGGCGGGTACCACGCTAACCGTAGGCATCGACGAAGTTGAGGAGTCGTGAGCGCAGTGGAGCAGATTGAGGAGATGCAGTTCAGCTGCACGACATGCCCACGCGAATGCGAGCTTGCGGTATCCGTGAGCAGGAGGGGCACTGGCGCCGTCACCGTCGAAGACGTGCAGGGAAACCGGTGTCCCCGCGGGAGGCACTTTGCGGAACGCGAGGTAACCGACCCCGTTCGCATACTCACGACCACGCTTCCCGTACGAGGCGGCGATGAGCTGCTCGTACCGGTGAGAACCACGGAGCCGATTCCGCTTCGCCTTCACGCGGAAGCAATGGAGACCCTGCGGCACATCACGGCTTCCGCGCCCATCACGATGGGAGACGCACTCATCTCGAACGTACTCGACACGGGAGTCGACGTTATCGCGAGCATGGACGTGCCTGAGAAACGGACCTCGAGCTAGAGGAAGCGATACTTCACGGTTCCCACGCCCACGGATACGAACCCGAGGGCGCGCGCGACGGCAGGCTGCATGTCGATGACGCGACCATGCGCATAGGGACCGCGGTCGTTCACCACGGCGATGACCGACTTGCCGCCATAGCTGATCTCAACGTACGTACCCAGCGACACATTCAGCATGGCAACACCCATAGAGGTCTCCGTGACCTTGGCACCGCTCGCCGTGGTACCGCCCATGAACCCGTCGCCGATGCCGTAGTAGGATGCCACACCGGAGAGCCAAGCACCGCCGGACTGCGAGGAATTGGAATTGCTGCCGGAATTGGAGGATCCCGAGTTAGAACCCGTGTTGGTGGAGGGCTGCGAGGAGCTGCCACCCGCGGACGAGCCGGTGCTCGAACTGGAGCCCGTTGACACGGAAGTGGACGAGTTGGTGGAGCCGCTGTTACCGCTCGCCGTGTTATCGGATGAGGAACCAGACGCCTGCTGCGCCGCCTGGACCTTGGCCGCGGCGGCCTCGGCAGCCGCACGCGCGGCCTCAGCCTCGGCGGCGTCCTCAGCATTCGCCTTTTCTTGGATCTTTTGCTGGGCGGACTGCGCCTGGGCAAGGGCACTGGCCGCAGCTTGCTCCTGCGCGTCGGCCTGGTCCTTCGCCTCACTCGCCTGTTTCATCTTCTCCTGCAGCTGGTCGTGGAGTTTTTCCAGGTCCTGCAGGGCCGAGACGTTCTTGTCCTGGATAACGCCCAGGTACTTGGCAAGGTCGATGATGTCCTCAAACGACTCGGCACCGAGCAGGGTCCCGATCACATTTGCCGGATTCTGCTGCGTCTTGTAGAGGTTGGAAACCGCCTGGCTGGCGCGCTCACGCTGGGCGGGCAGCTCCTCCTGCTCCATCCTGAGAACCTCGTCGGCAAGTTCCTGAACCTGCGCATCGAGTTCCGCAGCCTTTGCCTTGGCGGCGGTGTACGTCGAGGTGGCAGAATCAACCTGGGACGTCAGCTGGGAAAGCTGACTCTGGGTTTCCGCAGACATGGCGTAGGCGCTCGTCAGCGGGCCAAACGTAGAGCCAAGCACGAGCGCGAGGGAAAGTCCAGCGGTGCAGGCGATCCGGCCCGCCGGGTTCAGATGACCAGAGATGCGTTTGAAGTTCATACCGGTCCTTCAAGAAGTCACTTACACGACCTTCAATCTATGGTAGAAGGTTGGAACCTCAACTTCAAGTTGAACCTCAGAGTTACACAACTTGCCGGATGTTGACTGGCTGCTGGCCGACAGCCGCTCGCTTAGCCCTGAACGATCCGAGCGACCTCGCCCGCGAGTGTGATGGTTCCCGCAGCTACAAGCGGAGTAGAAGCGTATGCGGACAAGGCGGCATCTACCGAGGGGAACTCGACAACCGGAACATCCTCACGTCCTTCGCGGGCAAGCTCCTCGCGAACGAGTGCAGCGAGCTCGTCCACCGACAGCGCGCGATCGGAGGCCGTGCGCGTGACGGCGATGGCGGGGAACGCCGGGAGGAGCACGCGCACGATGCCGCGAACATCTTTGTCGGCCAAGGCGGCGATGAGGAGCGCCGGCCGCGCGGACACGTCGGGATCGATCTCGTCAAGCGCGGAAACGAAGTTCTCACAGCTCTGGGGGTTATGGCAGGCATCCACCATGAGCAGGGGCCCGGAGCGGAGCACATCGAAGCGACCAGGGGTCGGGCAATCCATGAGCGCTGCGTTCAGCATTCCGTGATCGAGTTCCCTGTCGAGATAGGACTCGGCGAGCGTTATCGCGCAGGCAGCGTTTTGCGGCTGGTAGCTCGGCTTGCGCATCTGGCACTCGTATACGGCACGAAGCGTGGGCACGGTAAACTCGACGATGTCACCCAGGTGCCGCGGAAACCGCGTGGTCTCGTGCCGCACGATGACGGGCTGCACGCCGCATTCGATGCAACGGGCATCCATGACGGCCTGCACGCTCGACTCATGCGTGCCCTCGCCGAGCACCACGCCGCGCCCCGGCTTGATAACGGCGGCTTTCTCCCCCGCGATGGCCGCGAGCGTGTCACCGAGGATGCGGGTATGGTCGAGCCCGATGCCCGTGATCGCCACCGCCACGGGATCGGTGGCGCTTGTGGCGTCCCAGCGACCGCCCATGCCCACCTCGAGCACGGCCACGTCCACCTCAGCTTCGGCGAAGATGACGAGTGCCGCAACGGTGAGCAGGTCGAACGGGGTGATGGCGTAGCGCTCCTCCCCCGCTGCCGCTCGCCGTACGTTCACACGACGGCCGGCCTCGCGGGCTGCGGAGACGCCATGGGCGAAGTGGGCAGCGGAGATGACCGAGCCGTCGATCTCCATGCGCTCCTCCATGCGCACGAGCTCCGGCGAGGTGTAGAGCGCGGTGCGCTTGCCCTCGGCGTTAAGAATCGCCGCCGTGAAGCGCGTCGTCGAGCTCTTGCCGTTGGTACCGGCCACCTGCAGGCAGTCGTAGCGGGCATCGGGACGCTCGAGCTCGTTCAGCATCTCCACCACGGTCTCGAGTAGCGGACCCGCCGCACTCGTGATCTTACCGGTATCGTGCGCCGCGGCTAGCGCTTGATCATAGGTAAGCTCGGGCACGGCAAAGGGAACGGTGTAAGACATGGAATACACTCCAAAAAAGCTATCGAACAGGCGGGGCGGCAGGGCGAATCGCCTCGTTGTCGGTAACAACGAGATCAACCGGGTAATCATATTCACCGAGCGAAGGAAGCTCATCGCTCAGCAGGTCGCTCCGGCACAACCCGATGCTGACACCCGAAAACGCGGGCAGGAAGCGGTCGTAGTACCCGCCGCCATACCCCAGGCGGAATCCGCGGCGGTCGAAGGCAAGCCCCGGAACCAAGGCAACCGAATACACAGAGCCGGCCGGTTGCGCCTGCGGCGCCCCTGCTGCCGGCTCCTCCATGCCGAAGCGGCTCCGAACCAGATGATCGAGATCATCCACGGCATGCCAGGTCAGCGTGTGACCTGCGGCGCAACGCGGCAGGCAAACCCGCTTCCCCATTTCCCAACACCGGGTGATGACGAACCGGGTATCCACCTCGAAACCGAATGAAAGGTACGTGAAGACGCAATCGGCGCGGACGACCTCCGGAAGCTCGAGCAACCGGCCCGCGATACGCAGGTCGACCAGCGCCCGCTCCTCCTTGGAAAGCGCGCTCCGCCGCACCCGAAGCGTAGAGCGGAGCGCCTCCTTAGACATCACGCTGTCCATGTACCGGGCGAGCGAGCCTACGCGAAGTCCGCCAGCTGGGCCTTGAGCACCTTAAGCTGCTCGGCCAGTTCCGATTCGCGTTCGCGCTTCTTCGCCACGACCTCGGGAGCGGCCTTGGCCACAAAGCCGGCGTTGCCGAGCGTCTTCTCCACGCCGGCAAGCTCCTTCTCGGCCTTGGCGATCTCCTTCTCGAGACGCGCCTTCTCGGCATCAAGGTCAACGTGGCCCTCGAGCCCGATGCAGACCTCGACGCCGCCGTCCACCACGGCGACGCTCGCGGCGGGCTTCTCCACGTCGGCTCCGTAGACGAGCTCGACGTTCGCCAGCTCGGCCGCGAGCGCGGAGAGCGTCTGGAAGCGCGCCGCGTCCTCGGCGGACATGCGGGCGGTAACCGCGAGGGTCTCCTTGGGGCTCAGACGGTAACGGGCGCGCGTGGAGCGGGCAGCACCGACCACAGTGCGCAGCAGCTCGAAGGCGCGCTCGGCCTCCTCATCGATGAAACGGGAGAACGCCTCGGGCTCGGGCCAGGCGGCGATCATCAGTGCCTCGGCACGCTCAGTCTCGCCCGTCTCGTCGTCCACATCGAGCCAGCTCGCGGGCATCTGGTCCCAGATAGCCTCGGTCACAAACGGCATGAGCGGGTGCATGAGGCGCAGCGAGGTATCCAACACGAAGATGAGGTTGCGCTGGGCCTGCAGGCGCACGGCGGCGTCCTCGCTGTTCAGGCGCACCTTGGAGACCTCGATGTACCAGTCGCAGACCTCGTTCCAGAAGAACGTCTGCACGCCGCGGGCCATATCGCCGAAGGTGTACTCCTCGATACCGCGCGTCACGTTCTCAACCGCCTTCGCCAGGCGCGAGAACATCCACGCATCGGCCGCGGTTTCGGCATGGGGCTCGCCGGGCGTGTAGCCCTCCATGTTCATGAGCAGGAAGCGGCTCGCGTTCCAGATTTTGGTCACGAAGGAGCGCGCCTGCTCGGTGCGCGGGCTGTCGATGAGCTGCTTGGTCTTCTTATCGATATTGGCGTCGAACTTCACGTCCTGGTTCGTGGTGCAGAGCGTGAGCAGGTTGAAGCGCATGGCATCGGCGCCGTACATGTGGATGAGGTCCATCGGGTCCACGCCGTTGCCCTTGGACTTGGACATGCGGCTGCCGTCCTTGGCGAGGATCGTCGGGTAGATGACCACGTCCTTGAAGGGAATCTCATCCAGGAAGTACAGCGAGCTCATGATCATGCGTGCTACCCAGAGCGCGATGATGTCGCGCGCGGTCACGAGCGCGGTGGTGGGGTGATGGCCCTCGAGCAGCTCGGGATGCTGCGGCCAGCCCTGCGTGGCAAAGGTCCACAGCTGGCTCGAGAACCAGGTGTCGAGCACGTTCTCGTCCTGGTGCACGTGATGACCATGGCACTTGGGGCACTCGTGCACGTCCTCCATGGAGGCGTCTTCCCAACCGCAGTCCTCGCAGTAGAAGACGGGGATGCGATGGCCCCACCACAGCTGGCGGCTGATGCACCAGTCCTTCAGGTTCTCCATCCACGTGGTGTAGGTCTGCGTCCAGCGCGCGGGATGGAAGGTGATTCGACCATCTTCCACGGCCTTGAGCGCCGGCCCCTTCAGCTTGTCAACGGCCACGAACCACTGCTCGGAGAGCCAGGGCTCGAGCGCGGAGTCGCAGCGGTAGCAGTGCATGACGGAGTGGTCGAGCTCCTCCACGTGATCGAGCAGGCCATGCTCCTCGAACCAGGCCACCACGGCCTCGCGGCACTCGTCGCGGGTCATGCCGGAGAACTCGCCGTACCCGGGAACCACGACGGCGTGCTCGTCGAAGATGTTGATCTGCGGCAGGTCGTGCGCCTGGCCCATGGCGTAGTCGTTGGGGTCGTGCGCGGGCGTGACCTTGACGAAGCCGGAACCGAAGTCGGCCTTCACGTGCCAGTCTGAGAAGATCGGAATCTCGCGGTCCACGATGGGCAGCATCACGGTCTTGCCGACAAAGGGAGCCTTCTCGGGATCCTTGGGCGAAACCGCCACGCCGGTGTCGCCGAGCATGGTCTCGGGGCGCGTGGTGGCGACGACGATGTACTCCTGGCCGTTCACCGGCTCGGTCAGCGGGTAGCGTAGGTGCCAGAGGTGGCCGTGCTCGTTGTGGTACTCGGCCTCGTCGTCGGAGATGGCCGTGGTGCAGCTCGGGCACCAGTTGACGATGCGCTTGCCGCGGTAGATGAGGCCCGCGTGGTACCAGTCGCAGAAGACGCGGCGTACGGCCTCGGCGTAGTCGGCGTCCATGGTGAAGCGCTCGCCCTCGAAGTCCACGGAGCAACCCATGCGTTTGATCTGCTCGACGATGATGCCGCCGTACTCGTGGGTCCAGTCCCAACAGGCGTCGATGAACTTCTCGCGGCCGATCTGGAGACGCGAGATGCCCTCGCTCTTGAGCTTCTTGTCCACCTTGGTCTGGGTGGCGATGCCGGCGTGGTCGGTACCGAGCACCCAGCGCGTGGACTTGCCGCGCATGCGCGCCATGCGGATGATGGCATCTTGGATGGAATCGTCGGTGGCATGCCCCATGTGGAGCTTGCCGGTGACGTTCGGCGGCGGAATGGTGACGGTGCAATCGCCCACGCCGGGACGGCGCTTGTAATAGCCACCATCGAGCCACTTCTGCAGAATCTGAGGCTCGTTCTCAGACGGATCGTAGGTCTTGGGCATGTCTGCCATGATCGCGCGTCCTTCCCTCGATTTCAAACAAATATGCAGGATAGCACAGGCGGGGAACGGCGGGAGCACCACCGCCTGTCTCCACGGGAACAGAAACGAGGAAGGAGTCCCGCAGGACCCCTTCTTCCAGAATCATATCTCCGTTGCCGAAGCGGGCGCGCTTACGCGGCGTCGCCGCTCATGGACTCGGGCTCGTCGAGATCGACGATGGCGCTCGAGACAGCCGCGAGCACGCGACGCGGCTGCTCCTCGCCACGCGCGGCGGCGGCGGTCACGACCACCTTGGCCACGCCCTCCTCGGAGGGCAGGTCGAACATGGTCTTCTGCAGCAGCTCCTCGCAGATGGAGCGCAGGCCGCGCGCGCCCGTCTTGCGCTCGAGCGCCTTGGAGGCCACCTCGTGCAGCGCGGCGTCATCGAACTCCAGCTCCACGCCCTCCATGGCGAACATGCGGCGGTACTGCTTGACGATGGCGTTCCGCGGCTCGGTGAGAATGCGCACGAGGTCGTCCTCGTCGAGCGCACGGGTCTGGGTGATGACCGGGGTGCGGCCCACGAACTCGGGAATCATACCGAAGGCATTCAGGTCCTGCGGGAGCACCTGACGAAGCAGCTCGTTCTCGTCGGCGGAGGTGAGGCCGGCGATCTCGGAGTTGAAGCCCACGCCCTTGTTTCCCACGCGGTCGGCGATGATGTGGTCGAGACCCACGAAGGCGCCGCCGCAGATGAACAGGATATTCGTCGTGTCGATCTGGATGAGCTCCTGCTGCGGGTGCTTGCGTCCGCCCTCGGGGGGCACGCTCGCGACGGTTCCCTCGAGGATCTTGAGGAGGGCCTGCTGAACGCCTTCACCGGAGACGTCGCGGGTGATGGAGAGGTTCTCGGCCTTGCGGGCGATCTTGTCGATCTCGTCCACGTAGACGATGCCGATCTGCGCGCGCTGCACGTCGCCGTCGGCGGCGGCGATAAGCTTGCGGAGGATGTTCTCGACGTCCTCGCCCACGTACCCGGCCTCGGTGAGCGCTGTGGCGTCGGCGATGGCGAAGGGCACCTCGAGGATGCGCGCGAGCGTCTGGGCGAGCAGCGTCTTGCCGGTACCGGTGGGGCCGAGGAGCAAGATGTTGCTCTTGGCGAGCTCAACGTCCTCCAGGGGCGCAATGGCCCCGTGCGCGTGCGTACCGAGCGACAGGGCATCCGCATGCGATGCAGCGGAACCCGTATCGCCCACGAGCACGCGGCGGTAGTGGTTGTAGACGGCCACGGACATGGCGCGCTTAGCGTCCTCCTGGCCCATCACGTAGGCGGAGAGCTCGTCGTAGATCTCGTGCGGGGTCGGCACGCGCTTGATGAGCTTGGCCGCCACCTCGGCGGTCGTGGGCTCGACCTCGGCCTCCTCGGGCACGGGCGCCGCCTGCTGCTCGCCCGCGCCGCCCTGCGCCATGAGCTGATGCACGAAATCGTCGAAGCTGCCGGGAGCATCCCCTTCCTGCGGGAACCCGTAGTGTTGGCTCATGAAGTCTTTGGCGAGCGACTCCTCGAGAATCTCGTTGCAGGCCTGCACGCACTCGTCGCAGATGAAGGTGTTGTTGGGCCCCTTCACCAACTTGCGCACCTGGTCTTGGGACTTACCGCAGAACGAGCAGCTGATCGGACCGTTGCCGGAAGCGGTATCGGCCCCGCGCCCGCCGCCGGAGCGGTCGGTGGTCTTGGAATCCGCCATGCGCTACTCCCCGTCCTTCTTGGAGGTGACGCGGGAGGTGACGATGCGGTCGACCAGACCGTACTCGAGCGCCTCCTGGGCGCGCATGTAGTGATCACGCTCGGTGTCGCGCTCAACCTGCTCGAAGCTCCGGCCAGAGGCGTCGGCGAGGATGTGGTTCAGGCGGGTGCGGTTCTCGCGGATCTCGCGCGCGGCGATCTCGATCTCGGTCTGCTGGCCCCGGGCGCCGCCGCTCGGCTGATGAATCATCACCATGGAGTTGGGCAGGCAGAAGCGCTTGCCCTTGGCACCGCAGGCCAGAAGCACCGCGGCCATGGAAGCGGCCATGCCCACGCAGATGGTGGAAACGGCGGGCTTGATGTAGTTCATGGTGTCCAGGATGGCCAGGCCGGAGTACACCTCGCCGCCCGGGGAGTTGATGTAGAGCGAGATGTCCTTCTCGGCATCCTGGCTCTCCAGGTGCAGGAGCTGGGCGATGACCAGGTTAGCGGTCACGGAGTTGATCTCCTCACCCAGGAACACAATACGGTCGTTCAGCAGGCGGGAGTAGATGTCGTAGCTCCGCTCGCCGCGCGGCGTCTGCTCGATGACGTACGGCACGAGCGCGTCGTTCATTCGCTGGATCATGTGCGTCCTCTCTAGTCGTATCGATACACACGAACGGGGCCGCGCTGCAAAGTGCAATCGCGTGGCACCGTCCGAAACGATCCGGTTACCCGGACAACGTACCCCGTATGCGGTAGGGCTAAACGCGGGAGAAGCTACTCGGCGTCGGCGCCCTTCTCCTCGGCGGCCTTGGCGAACTCGTCGACCTCGGTCACCTTGGCGTCTGCCACGAGCTGGTCGACGGCCTTGCTGCGACGAATGGAATCGCGGACGGCGGGCATGCGGCCCTCGGCGATGAACTGCTTCTTGCTGGCCTCCACGTCGGCAACGCCGGCGCGCTTGAACTCCTCGTCAATGTCCTCGTCGGTGACCTCGATCTTGAGCTCGCGGGCGAGCGCGTCGAGGGCCAGGGACTCGCGGGCGACGTCGTTGGCCTGACGGTGCAGGTCGGCGATGAACGCCTCGGAGGTGAGGCCGTTGGCGGAGAGCCAGGTGTCGAGCGTCATGCCGCGGGAGGACAGGCTCTGCAGGAAGTTCTGGCCGAGGTCCTGGAAGACGGACTGCTCGTAGTCGGCGTCCATCTCGTCAAGCTCGAGGCGCTCGGCGAGCTTGGAGACGGCGCGGTTCTCCTTGAGCTGCGGCAGCTGGGAGGTCTTGTCAGCCTCAAGCTCGAGCTTCACGGCGTCGCGCATGGCGGCGATATCGTCGAAGCCGAAGTTCTCCTTCACGAACTCATCGGTGAGCTCGGGAGTCTTGCGCTCGCGGACGTTCTTGACGGTCACCTCGACGGCGGCCTCGGGGGCACCCTCGACCTCGGGGGTCCAGGAGACCTCCTTGGTCTCGCCGGCCTTCATGCCGACAAGCGCTTCGTCGAAGGCCTTGGGGAGGTTGCCGGCGCCGACGGCGACCATGCGGCCCTCGCCGGAGATGGCCTCGGCGTTCTTGACGTTCTTGATGTCGGCGGTGACGTAGTCGCCGTCCTCGACGGCGCGGTCGGCGTCCTCGAACGTGGAGTGGTAGCTCATGAGCATGTCAACCTGGGCGTCGATCTCGGCCTCGGTGACCTCCGCGGGCGGCATCTCGATCTCGACGGGCTCATAGCTGGAGAGCTCGGGAGCGGGACGCAGGGAGTACTCCACGGCGAAGGTGTAGTCCTCGTGGTCCTTGACCATGTCGATGTCCTGGAAGTTGCCGTCCTTGACGGGAACGATGTCGAGCTCGTTGAGGATCTGGGGCTCGCTGGCACCGATGAGGTCGTTGGTGGCCTGAGCGAGCACGGCCTCGGCGCCCAGCATGCTGTCGATGACCTGACGCGGGGCCTTGCCGGCGCGGAAGCCCGGGAAGCGGTACTGCTTGGCGGCAGCGCGGTAGGCCTTCTTGATGGCGGCGTCCACGTCCGCGGCCAGAATGGTGACCGTGGCGGTGAGCTTGGAATCCTTCACGTCAGAAGCAGAGATGTTCAAAGTTCCTCCTCATACCCTCGGCGATTTTAGGGCGCCGATAACCCCTGTTGACAACAGATCCAGAAAGATGTGAGTGGTGCGGGCGAAAGGACTCGAACCTTCACGGGAATCCCACCAGAACCTAAATCTGGCGCGTCTACCAATTCCGCCACGCCCGCAGCATGGTCACAGCCCTGCATATGGTAGCAGAACAGGTGGGGAGGAAAAAGGGTGCATACCTTATCCAGATGATGGGCCCGGGGCGCCGAAGCGCCGCCGGGCCCAAGCGAATCGGTCTCACCTGGCGCCGGCGGCGCGGGAGCACGGGTACGCACCGCCGGGAATGCCCGAGCGCTCGGCTCCGGCGGCGGACAGGGATCGGGCCGGGGCGCGCTACGCAGCCAGGCGGCTCGGGTCCACGTAGTCCTCGATCACGGAATCGAGCAGCGCATCTTTATCGTACACGCGGCCGTCGAGCTTCGGGTCCTTCTGGTCGAGCATCAGGTACTGGCCGTCGGACTGGTTGTCGCCCTGGTCCGTGTCGTCCCAGGTCACGTCCACGACCTTCCAGGTGCCGTCGACGTTCACGAGGTTCCAGGCGTGGCCGTTGTTGTTGGAGCCCGGCTGCGGCGGCACGGTACCCGTCACGTAGAGGCTCTTGACCCCCGCCTCGTCGGCGCAGGCCTTGAAG